>Ga0209916_1000276_pt1 | contig 94852 bp, 74 predicted proteins | sample ThiBio_1000_plan_FD_183956 | JGI IMG/M metagenome (GOLD analysis project Ga0209916, IMG submission 183956) | Wastewater bioreactor microbial communities from Cape Town, South Africa - Thiocy_solids_2 (SPAdes) | ecosystem: Engineered > Bioreactor > Thiocyanate-remediating > Anaerobic-Aerobic ... | reverse complement strand
TTCAGCAAAACTGGCTTGCTCGATCCAACGTAAAGCCCAATCTGCTTTCTTTTTCACACAATCAAGTGTATCAATGGCATTAAAAAGCTTATCTCTTTCTTGCGGATCTTTAATATAGGTATCAATTAATAAGGAATAAGTCTCCGAGTGGATATTTTCCACAGCTATTTGGAAGCCATAAAAGAACTTAGCTTCTGTATATTGTACCTCTGCCACAAAGTTCTCTGCTAAATTTTCATTAACAATACCATCACTGGCAGCAAAGAAAGCAAGCACATGAGAAATAAAATGTTTTTCTCCATCATTCAAGTTTGACCAATCTTTCAAATCTTGTCCTAGATCAATTTCTTCAGCTGTCCAAAAGCTTGCTTCTGCTTTCTTATAGAATTCCCAGATATCATGGTGTTCTATTGGGAATAAAACAAACCTATTTTTATTTTCCTGTAAAATAGGCTCTACTGTTGAAGTTGGTTTAGTTTGCATAAATTGGTTTTAAATACTTTAATAAATACAATTTCTAACTGAGTGGGAACAAATAAGCTCGCTATTAACAAAATTTGTACAAACAGGCTTATTTGGATGATATACCTAGGTCTATCAGACTTTACAAACCTAAGTAAAGCCATCTAAAAGAACAACGCTATTTTTTAAAAACTTTGAAAAGTACAATTTACATTTTACTACTATCAATCATTTATAGGCTATTTTATTGGTAGAAATCCATAGAAAATTGCTGACCGGTAACTCATTGAAAAAACAATAACCTATTAAGTACAATTAAAATGTTTTTATGGCGGCACTCCACTGAGTATTTAGGTAAATATTTATGGACTCAGTAGTAAAATTAGTGTATTACTGTCTTAGACTTTTGTTATGCTTCAAAGTATCATGAACCAACCAGCTTTTTATTTATATTGCAGTTTATCTCAATTATATCTATTACTTACATGACATTATTAGACAGAAAAACGCCTCCTGCTTTTAAAACTATTGATAACATTTCATTTCCATGGCCTACGACTGTTAAAACGGATGTAGGCATACCTCTTTTTATACTCAATCAAGGAGATTTACCTATTATTAAATTAAGTTTACTATCGGAAGCTGGCAGTTGGTATGAACCACAAAATGGTGTTGCTTATTTTGCAGCTAAAATGTTAACTGAAGGAACCTTAAACAAAACTGCTCAGGAGATTGCTGCTTATATCGATTATTATGGTGCTAACTTAACCATTATTACAAGGGTAGACTATTGTAGTATTGAGCTAGTATGTCTATCTAAGCATTTTGCCGCAATGCTTGATTTGCTGACAGAGCTACTTACAACGCCAAATTTTCCTCAAACGCAATTAAATCTTTTACAGAAACTAAGAGTTCAAGCCCTTAAGGTGGAAGATGAAAAGAACAGCCAACTAGCCCATAAACGCTTTAAAGAAGCTTTATTAGGAAAAGCGCATCCATATGGATACAGCCTTACAGCCGCAGACATAGCAACTGTTACAACAGACCATTTAGTATCTTTTTACAAAAATCAACTTTTAGCAGGCTGTCAAGTATTGTTAAGTGGGCAAGTTACAGAGCAACATATCCAATATGTACAGCAGCTACTATCTCATATACCATCCAAGCCAGCGAACAGGCCTACCTATCCTTTGTCAATAAAGTCACCTTCCAAAATACATGTACAAAAGGAAGGCAGCTTACAAAGTGCTATTTGTATAGGAAAGTTATTGTTTCCAAAAACACATCCAGACTATTTAGCTATGTATATTGTTACTGAGTTGTTGGGTGGCTATTTTGGTTCAAGGCTTATGCGCAATATCCGCGAGGAAAAAGGATATACATACAATATATACGCTACTATGCTGCCATTAAAAGAAACTACCTACTTCCTTATTAGTACAGAAGCCATTCAAGAATTTACAGAGCAGACTTGCGAAGAAATCTATCGCGAAATAAAAATATTGCAAACTGAAGAGGTAGAATTAGAAGAGCTTACAACACTTAAAAACTATATGATTGGCAGCTTTCTAACAAGCATCAATGACCCGTTTTCTATTATGCAACTTTTCAAAGAAGCACATTTATATGGGCTAGCTCAGGACTTTTATGAAGATTTCTATCATACGCTACAACAAATTACGCCTGCTAGAATTAAGGAGATAGCTAATACTTATTTAGCGTTAGAGAGCCTAACTGAGGTAAGGATAGGATAATGCTTATAAAAATTCGATGGGGCATACTTAACAAGTTATACATGCTTGTAAAATAAACAGTAAGAAGTGATCAGCTAAAGTTATTTTATTTCAAGGTATTAATATAGTTCATAACATAAAATATATTAGGTACTATCTGATGGAAGGTATAGGTAATGCTTTAACCGTCTTATGTAATGAATTCTACAGATATATTATTTTATAAGTATAAGCCGGAAGCATATTTTCACTTTTTCTAATCAATCATCATCTACTACAAAAGAGTAGCCATATTATCATGAATAATTTAAAGATTATTACCTCTACAACAAGGCCTGAAAGAAAAGGCATTTTGATTGCTAACTGGATTACTAAACTAGCACAAGAAGCAGGTAGGTTTAATGTAGAACTTATTGACTTGGCTGAAGTTAACCTTCCATTGATAGCTGAGCCTAATTACCCTAGTCTACAACAATATCAGCATGACCATACTAAAAGATGGAGTGCAAAAATTAATGCTGCTGATGCCTTTATAATTGTACTTGCAGAATATAATAACGGATTCCCTGCACCAATTAAAAATGCCCTGGACTTTTTATTCAAAGAATGGATGTATAAGCCTATATCATTCGTAAGTTATGGTGGGATTTCTGCTGGTATACGCGCTATGCAGATGCTTAAGCAGGTTGTTGCTGCTATACATATGCTTAACTGAATCTATAAACATTCCCTTTTTTAGTAAATTCTTCAATGATCAAGGAGAGTTTATACCAGACCAACACATCATTAAATCAGCACAGACTATGCTTATTGAGCTAGAACATTACTGCCAGGCGTCAAATATATTGAGATGAGTGTAATTCAAGACTCACAACCATTCAGTTGAAATTTAGGATGTCTCTATTAGTAATTGAAATGGGAAAGATGGTAAGTATATACAAAGCAACCTTAGAGCATTTAGGATAAGAAATAGGAATCAATAGAGTTCTTCTGAAACCCCCATCAACTATATATATCGTATTTTAACACAGACAAATAATAGGGGTTCGGAAGAACTTTATTACGTTAAACGGCTGTTTCTGAATGCTTTTTTCTGCAAAAACTACTGTGTTTTTTTACAAGCAGTAACACTAAAAAAATTTATATGCTAGTTATATTTAAGTATATCTGTTTAATTTTATGGTTGCTATAAAACAATTTCACTTATAGCCACTTATTGAAACTTTACTTATTTTAACTATGTCTATCAACTTCCAAATTATAAGAAATTACCTTACCCTGCCTACAATTCTTGTTGCTTTTCTTATTAGTAACATTATTTCCTGTAGATGTGGTAATACACAAGATGAACAAGGAAATGAGAACAATTATGCGAATACGCTTAGCATAAAAGTTAACCCAGCAGATTTATCAGGAAATAATAAAGAGACCACCCTTACCATTGAATTAACAGAAAATGATAAAATAGCAGATTTAAGTAAATTGTATATAAGCGCTAAAATTTTGAAAGAAGAAGGAGGAAATGGTAGCCAGTTAAGCTATCAAGATATTTTAGGGAGTGTACAAAATTTAAAAGAAGATAATAAAACACCTTTAACACAGCTTACTAAGTTTGATAGCTTGAAAAAAAATAATCCCTCTTTTCAAATAGAACTTAATGTAATACCTGTACAAAAGGTTACTGAAGTAGGCTATGATCTTGAATTAATTCATGAAGATGGTACTGTTATAGATCATTGTTCTATAAGTTGGAAAGACGTGCAACAACCAGCTCTTACATTTACGTTGGAAAGTGCTGCAAATATGTATGGAGATGATAAAGAAATTAAATTGAAAATAGGTAACCCAACCCCTCATACGATAGCAGCAAATACATGCATGTTAAAAATAACAAGGGAAGCTGGTAAAAAGGCTACAATAGTAGGCGCGGTTGCTACTGATATTGTCAATATATATGAAATAGGTTTAGAAGCAATAGACGTTAATGTTCCTTTATCTAAAGTTTTAACCATAGATTCACAAGGAGAAAGGGAAATTGCTTTTAGTATACAGTTATTTTATCAAGGTAAACCACAAGGTGATATAGTAAAGGTAAGTTGGAAACAAGGCATTGCACTTAAGCTCGATATTTCACATGATACTGACTCATCTATGCTTAGTTATAATGTAGAAAATATTGGCTCAGAAGATGTTGAAGAATTAAAGTTGATATATAAGAGCAAAGCAATAGGGATAAAGCTAAATGGCAACCTGCTCAGAAAAGATGTACCTAAGGAAATCCCAATAGGAGATTTAGGAAAAGCTTTTAAAAAAGAGAATCAACTTATAGGTAAGCTAGATTTTAATACTAATATGAGTGCTGAGTTTGAATTTGAGCTGGTTTATAAGGGGGGGGAGTACTGAAATTGAATCCTGTAACTTTATGCCAATAGATGTACAATTGAGCATAGATGAGTTAGCATATAAGAATGGAATAGTCAGTTATATTATAAAAAATGAAGGAAAAGCTATAGCTGAAAAAGTGCAAGTAAAGTATACTAACATTAGTGAAGATGTAGAAGGTCAAACGGTGGAGTTAAATGGACAACAAGCCTCATATACAACAACTGAATTAACAATAGGTGCAGAAAGCTCAGCACCTATTGTAGCACTTCCTATCAATTTCAAGCAAGCTGATGAGGCGACCTTTAAATTTGAGATTTTATATAAAGGTATCCCTATCGAACAAAAGTCCAAAAAAGTAAGGTGTGAGGCAAAGAAGGTCAAGCTAAAGTTAGTTCCTGTGGATAGTTCATCCAATAGTATTTCTCTTGTAGGAGATAAACAGGAATTTAAATGTAAGATAGCAGTAGAGGATGATAGCAGAGCTATTGAAAGCATAAATACCAAGTATCTAGAGTTGTCTATAACCAATACTGACGTGATTAGTAATGCCAGTTTGATCGCAAAGACTCCTGTTGCTACCACAGGAATTAGCAAGCTGACAGATCTTGAATTAGAAAAGTTAGGAGAAGCAATGGTGTTTTATGTTATCTTAAATAAAGAAAATGAAGCTAATTTTAAACTAAACCTTTTCTATAAAGGAGTATTGCAAGAAAATCCACTAACCGTAAGTTGCAAAGCCATCCAGCCTAGTCTCTTATTTGATTTTGTAGAAGGCAAAAAGAATATAGAAAATGATGAAGAAATTACATTTAGTATAAAGAATATAGGAGAGGAGATAGATTTGTCAGACATTATACTTAGATGTAAGCCTACAAATAATTCTCAGTTTAAATTAGATGGCCAAGTAGTAAAAGAAATTCCCTTAAAAAAGTTCTCATATACTGCTGATAATCTTTTAGGTAATGGAAAAAATACCAAGCCAATTAAACTACAGCTAGCTGATGCATGTGGTAATAATGAATCAAAAATAAAATTAGAGCTTAAACGTCTGGAAGAGAGTTTAAATAAAGCTACAATTAAATGGAGATCAAAAGAAATCAAATTAGCATTTGTAGGATTAGAATCAGCAAAAACAAAAAAAATAAGAGGAGAATTAACAATTGTAGGTACTGAGAAATTACAATTCCAAATTCAGAACGAAAAAGATCAAGTTAATACAGATGAAATTATTATTTGTTTAGAAAGTACAAATGGTGTTCCATTTACTTTAAATGGTAAACTTGTAACTGCAGAAGGTATTCCATTGATACAGCTTTTAGGGGAAAACACTAAAATTCTAAATCAAAATGATACCACAGATACTATTACATTACAATTACATGGACCTGTTAATGAAGCAGTTCAATTTAGCTCTATAAACTTGAGCTTAAAATATAAAAATAGGAGTTGGAATGCTTCCTATCGTATTATTTGGATACCTGCTAGGTACACAATAAGTTTTCAAGGACTTCCTACTCATCCGCTTGACTATAATCAAGTATATACATTTAAAATAAAAAATGAGGGTAGTACAATTGCAAAAAATCAATTTGCTTTGGAGTTGATTGGTGGCTCCAGTGTCGTTAATACATACATAAATGATAATTTACGTTTTTTTACTACTAATTCTAATCATAAACCTGACAACATAATAGATGTAGGGAGTCAAGTTGATTTAATACAATTATTACCTCCTGGACAAGATAAAATACTTCCTAATCAAGAGATTGAGGTTAAGTTAACTCAAAGCGAACATATTTCTAAGTGGCGTTCTGTACCAGCTTCTTCAATTAGTTTGGCAGTGAAGCCTCGTGGGGTGTCTCCTTTCTCTTTTGAACCTACTTTCCCAGTATCAATGAAATATAGAGATAGAAATAGTGCTTTAGAAATAAAATTAGATAAAAATGAACTAAAAGGTACAGATAACCAGGTTAGATTAACATTAAAAAATAATAGTCAAATTAAGTTTGATCCAACTAAGGAAGATTATGTTTATTTTATCAAAATCAGCCGAATTAGTGGTGAACAAGGATATATTCAAGAAATTCATCATCCATATATAGATGCAGACAGTAGTGAGGATAATCTTCAACAATCAGGCAAGTATTATAGAATTCCCTCTTTCCCAAGTCTGGATCCTCATTCTGAAAAGGGGAGGTCGTTGACTATTTTATCTGGCAATCTTAAAGAAACGGTTAGCTATGAATTTCAATTATTTTGCTATCAAAAAAAATATTCCGAACTGCCTCCAATATCTATAGCTGAACCTATACAAGTTACTTGGGATCCAGCTGATGTGTAATGATTATAGGTTAGACAGTTTAAATCTAAAGTTAGCTATATTTTATGTAATTCTTTTGTAATTGTGAGTATTATTGTATTTGGCTAATTATACTTGCTTTGTACCCATTAAAGCTACTGTTACCTAGTGATTTATTGTTGACTAAACTAAATTGTAAATTTTTTTAAATATTCATTACAGCTTCATAACCATTTAAATGTTAAGTTTTAATTTACATGTTTTTATACAAAATAAGCATGCTTAAATGAGAAATGTAATATAGGTCGGTAAAAAGTTAATATTATTTGCTCAAGTTATATGGTAAGGCTTTTCGTCATTGAACGTAAAAATGGGATTTAACTTATTAAGTTATTTTTTTGTAATTATGTAAAAAGTAAGTACTTAGAAACCATATGCAAATTCTTTCTGGTTATACCTATAATCTCACGCAAGGTCCTTGTTTACAGTTGGATGATATAACTAGTCAACCTACAGTACGTCATAGAGTCCCTATATGGAGCCAATATATACGTATTAAACCTTTAGCAACTGGCTATTGCACGTAGCTATGATCTGTTAACTAGGTAGGCGTCCGAATCAAGCTCAAATAAAGGGCTCAGCTCCGTATTGTTATAATTGTAGTCAATCCATATGAGTAGTATACCTGTCAGCCATCCTATACAAGATTTACAACATTACTATTTTGGTCAGCAACAGCCATCAACATTATATGAACTAACTAAAGGAAGCCAACATATTATTACAGGGGTTGTAATGGGTATGATAGGGGATATGCTTGTTTATAAGCAACAAAAATATAATTTTATACAACCCATTAAGCAATTTTTGGAATAAAGCCACGTAACGCTTGGAGAAGCTATCCAGCCTATACAGACTAAGTTAGAATGGATAAGATTTCTTGCATAATAGTCGCCTTTAGCTACCTGAGTTTTCAGTAATTAATTCTTCATATTTATTTACTAGCGTACACTCCGGTTTCTCACAAATTCTTCCTGCTCAGAAATCAAAATTCTTAGTTTCAGAAAAACTCTAATAACTGAGGCACTATCATCTCTCAAAGGTCGGGGCACATGCAACAGCCTATTATAACTACACCAGGCTAGCTGCAATTAGTATTTAGTAGCTACAATAATTAGTAGCTATAATAAGAAATCTCCTTTCTTAGGTTGTAGGTAGGTTTATAACATGTCGGGATGGCGGGATTTGAACCCACGGCCTCTCGTACCCTAAACGAGTGCGCTAACCGGACTGCGCCACATCCCGAAGGCAGCGATAAAGGTAACAAAAACATGAAAATCATGTATACAAATTTTCAATTTTATGTTGCCTCCTTGGTAACAAATATGGTTTTTATACTAAAAACACTATATCGGATCTACATCAAATATAACTCTGATCTGCCTAAATTGCTTCTCGGATGTTAAACTCTTGGTTGTTTGCTGAATCTGTTGCTTAATAGCTAACAGTACAGGTTCCGATAATCTGGCAAGCTTTACCCAAGTATCTATACGATACTGATTTCTGACTTTAGCTACCAGCGGTGCTTGTGGCCCCAAAATATTATCCTCACCCACTAACTTGCAGAGATATCCAGCAATAACTTGGGCAGATTCTTTTACTAAACGCTCGTTGATATGCTGACAAGTTATTTTTATCAACCTTATGTATGGAGGATAACGAAATTTTTGACGTTCCCCCAGTTCTTGGTTGTACATCTGCTCATAATCATAATTAATAATATCTTCTAAGATAGGAAGCTGTGGATTGGTGGTTTGAATAAGTACCTGTCCTTGCTTATCTCTCCTTCCAGCTCTACCGCTTACTTGGGTAATTAGTTGAAAGCAACGTTCGTTTGCTCTAAAATCTGGAAAATACAGCAGTCTATCTACATCTAATACACCTACTAACGATACTTGGCCAAAATCTAACCCTTTCGTAATCATTTGTGTACCCACCAGTATATCAGTTTGCCCGCTTTCTAAACTGGCAATAATTTGCTCGTAGCTATGTTTACGCCTAGTGGTATCTAAGTCCATACGCTGTACACGCTTATTGGGAAAAAAGTGTTGAAGTGTTTCTTCTATCTTTTCTGTGCCAAATCCTACATTTTTTAAGGTGGGTGCATCACATACTGGACATACAGGTGGTACTTTGCAATGAAAACCACAATAATGACAAACTAAAGCATCTCTAAACTGATGGAATGTAAGACTTACAGAACATTGCTGGCAGGCTGGCACTTCAGCACAGGTCTGGCATAATAAGTAGGAAGCATACCCTCTCCTATTCTGAAATATAATGGCTTGTCCTTGCTGTTGCAGTGTTGATTCTAATGCTTGCAGTAAAATATTAGTAAATTCTCCTTGAAGCCCTTTTCGTTGTTGTTCGGTACGTAAATTAACTAACTCAATATGAGGTAAAGGAGTCTGATTAAATCTTTCTGTAAGCTTTACTAAGCCATATTTTCCTTGCTGTGCATTATAATATGTTTCAATGGCTGGCGTAGCAGAACCCAACAGCACCTTCGCCTGATGAAAGGTGGCTAGCATAAGTGCTGCATCACGTGCATGATACCGTGGAATGGCATCTAGCTGTTTATAGGCTGTTTCGTGCTCTTCATCAACAATAATAAGCTGCAATCTATCGAAAGGCAAAAATAAAGCAGAACGTGCTCCTATGACTAACTGAACATTATTTTGCAATACGTTATTCCAGATTTCTACTCTCTCATTGCTAGCATATTTGGAATGGTAAACACCCATCTTATTACCAAATATTTTATTTAGTCGCTGCACAATTTGTGTAGCTAACCCTATTTCAGGTAATAGATAAAGAATTTGCCCATCCTGTTCTATAACCGACTGAATCAAGCGAACATATATTTCTGTTTTTCCACTGCCTGTAATACCATGCAATAAAACAGTATTTTTAGTTTTGAACTGGTTTTCTATTGATAGTAAAGCTTGTGTTTGTGCTGGGCTAAGTGTTGTGTAAGGTGTTACTACAGCTTTTAGCTGTGCTAGCCTAGATATGACGACAGCCTGCTCTACTAGAATATCTTGTTGAATCAGTTTTTGTAAAGCAGTACTAGATACATCCTTTTCTAATAGTTGCTTCTTAGGTATATAATACTTTTTTGTTTGTTCTGGCAGATTGGTTGGAACAAGGGCCATGTACTGCAGCAATACATCTAATTGCTTAGGCTTCTTCTCTAGTTTTTCAAAAAGGGATTGGAGCTCCGTGGCATTATCTATAAAATGTTTATTGAGGCTGATTTGTTTCTCTTTTTTAGGGGCATATTTTTCTTGTAATTCTTCTACCAATATAATTATTTCCTTATGTATAAGCTTTTTAAGTTGCTTGTAGGCCTCTTTCTGCCCAATTAACTGCTCTATTTGCTGGTACGATAATGGCTTTCCATTTTTTAAAATTGTTACAATCAACTGCTCATTTTCTGATAGAGGAATACTATCTTCTTCAAAAGCAGGATGCAAATAAATTTTTGATTGACTACTTAATTTAAATCCGCTAGGGAGGGCAGCTTTAACCACATCACCTACGGAGCACATGTAATATTGTGCTATCCAATGAAATAGTGCTAGTTGGTAGGTATTAACAATAGGTTCTTCATCTAGCACATCAATAATATTTTTGGCAGAATGTATAGGTACTCTTTGATGTATATTATTTACAATACCTGTCAATATCTTTTTTTTACCAAGCGATACAATAACCCGACTTCCTGGCTTAACAATATCAACTAGATGTGAAGGAATACCATAAGTCAAAAGCTTAGCTATAGGCAAGGGCAGAATAAGTTCTGCAAAATATCCTGGGCTGTCTCTGTGTATATTACTTGACATATGGCTAAATGATTATACCTACAGTCTGCTGTGTGATATAGTTTACATATCTAATTGCAGCATCAAGTTAAAACCTTTTACTCAATATAAAGTTAGCCTATGCTAATTAAAATATACTTGTAAATGAGACGCTCTATTAATTACAAACTATAAACTTTGACTTCTCAAACTTTATGATAGGTATGTGTTGATTGTCATGATGTTTACCATAAGAGAATCCTGAAAAAATTTGCCCTTCGAAAGTCTCTACTCCCCAATGCTTTTGAAAGTATATACCATGCTGCGATAACATATTTCCTAAAAACGACATCATATCGTAGCCTACTTCTGCGTAATAGTTAGGGAAAACACCAAATTGATTATAAAAATCTCGTCTAAAAGTATGTAAGCTTTCTCGGTTATAATCGATGTAATCTGGTGCAAGAAAGCTTATTTTAAGCCGCTGTAGTTGGTCTAAAGTAACAGAAGATTTTTTTAGCCAAGCTTCATCACCTATAATGTGTGGTTTTAATTTTCTAATCTGAATAGCACTCAAGATATTTGCTATAATTAATTCATCTTGTGAGGCTATATATATGTGTGTAAGGTTATCTAAAACACATTGATTTAGCTGGACTGCTTGGTCTGCTGTTTGTATCTGTACATTATTGCTTGCTCCTCTAAACATACTTAAAAATTGCTGTGATGTTTGAGGCTGCAACTCTAATACTAAGTCTATCTCTTTCCCTATATATTCCTCAATATACTCTTTATAAATGTTTGCTTTAAGTAAATCTTCTGGAGCAGTACCATAGATAATACCTATTCGTGCTTGAGAAAGATCTGCATGCTGCTGTGTAAAATAAGCTGCCTGCTTAGCTTGGGTTTCTAAACTAGGTTTTAGCAAGTATACAAAAGGGTTGTTTCTCACAGCATAAGAATTAACAGAAAGAGGATTGAATACATTAATACCATGCTTTCTTGCAAACTCTGACACTAATGGAATAGTATTGGCATAAAGTGGCCCAATAATTAGATCCATGTACTTCATTTCTTCTTGCTCTAACAGGTGTGCTGTTACAGTAGTGCTTTTTTGGGTATCATAAGCATGTAGTGTTATATGAATGCCTTCTTGGTACAATTTCTCCGTGGCAGCTTGGATCCCTTTATATAAATCCAGCACAAACTGGTTACTAGTTTTTTCTTCATAGTTTACTTCATTAATAAAAAAAGGAAGTAAAACAGCTACATGGTAGCTAGCTTTTTTTATTGAAGTAAGCTTACGTAACGGATCATAAAGTTGGTTATTTAGATCCAACCTTTGAGCTACTTCGTTAATACGCTCACAATCTTGCTTCATAAAAGGCAATTGACTTTGCCTATGTAACCATGCTTTTGCTACAGCCATGTCAGTTGGATAATGTCTTAATAGTATATCTAACAGATCTATATCTTCGGTTTGTGCTAGAAAATAGTCCTTCATTTGGCCAAGCGCTGTATCAAATGAATTATCTTTAATTTGTTTTAGATAATAAAAAGCTACTATATAATCTTTTTGTTCAAATCGCAGCTGTGCAAGCCAGTACAGAGCCTCATTTCGTTGGGGACAATTTGAATAGTATTGTATAAGCTTATTAAAGGTTAGCTCTGCTACTTCAGGCATAGATTGGCGATAGGCTGATAAGGCATAGAAAAAGTATGCGTAAGGTATAATAGAAGTTTCTAAAGAAGATTCTAATAAAGGGGTTAAGAGTTTTTGGCAAGCTTGATAATCTCCTTTCTTGTAATATTTTTTCGCGTGCTTATATGTTTCTAACTGGTATGTTGCTGTATCAACCGCGTAACTATGAGTAGATAAGATAAGCAATAGGAAAGCAAATTTTGTATAAAGTAGCTTTTTTAACATTGTATTGTCTGCCTGCATTTAATCTCTATAAAAGTAAATTCAAATTTATTTAACTACTAGGACTTAGGGGTATTTATTGATAATGCGTCTGAAATGAAACATAATTTCCTAAGTAATAATTTTCCTATTGACATTATAGACTTTTTATACCTTTTATTAACAACATCGATAGCATGAGTATTAACACAACTTACCTATAACCTTTAAGCATGCTAAGATAACTCTGATATCTACTCATAAAAATACTATCACGTTGTGCAGCTTCTTTTACTCCACAGCCAGGCTCTTGATCATGATAACAATTGTGGTACTTACATGTATATGTGGAAAACTCGCTGAAATAATGTTTCAGATATTCACGTGGGATTGCTTCTGTATTTAGTGCACGTATACCAGGTATATCAATAATATAAGTATTATAAGATAAAGTATATAAATTAGAAGCAGTAGTAGTATGACGTCCTTTTCCTTTATGTCCCACATCCTGTGTTCTAAGACATGTGCTTGTTGGAAGAAGGAAATTTAAAATAGAAGTTTTACCAACTCCACTATGACCTACCAGAGCAACCATTTTGCCCTGAATATTCTCTTGTAACACTTTTATACCTATGCCAGTAGTAACAGAGGTTTCTATAATAGGTAATTTTAAACAGTCTCTATACCAATTTAGTATTTTATTGCGCGCATGAGTAATGTCACACTTATTCAAGCAAAGTAATGCTGGAATTTCACAGTATTGGCAAAGTATCAAAAAGCGATCTACAAATCTTGGATGAAAAGCAGGATTGGCAACAGCTGCAACTATTACAACCATATCAATGTTAGCAGCCAGCACATGTGTATGTTTAGTATGGATAGAATAACGTGTATTATCTCCACGCAAGCGAAATAGAACTTTTTCTCTGTGTAATATTGTTACCAGTTCATTATTATTTATTATAACCTTATCCCCCACTACTAGAGGACTTATCTTTGTAGAAACAGAAAGTAAAACAAATTCTTTCTTGCTAGGTATATAAACCTCTACCATACCTTTTCCTTTCAATTTGGCTATAATGCCTTCTATACTAAGAGAACGTATTAAGTGAGATGTTGAGGAGTTAATCTTTTGTATAGGTACTATAACTTTATCCGATTATTTATTAAAAGTATTATTTAAGATAATACAGCAATAGCTACCGAGAAATAGATAATCATTCCTGTAATGTCTACAATTGTTGTAATAGCTGGGCTGGCTGCTACAGCAGGATCTCCATTAAAATATTTGGCAATAAGGGGTAAGCCAGCACCAATAATAGCAGAGTTAATAACTTGTAGGCTAAGAGCTAGTCCAATGGTAAAAGCAACTCTATATACACTATACTGCTCAACTGTATGAGCACTAGATAACAGTAACACTTTGATAAAAGCTAATAAAAACAAGGATATGGCTAGCAACATGGCAACTTTGATTTCTTTCAAGATAATACGTAACCAGTTATTTAGTGTGATCTGACCAAGCGACAAAGCCCTAATAACCACTGAGGCTGCCTGGCTACCAGCATTTCCTCCTGTAGCTGCAATCATTGGCAGATATAGTGATAATACTGTAATACGTTCTAGTAAATATTCATGCTTATGGATAACAAGGCTAGATAAAAACCCAGTAATGAATAGACCAACAATCCAGGCTACACGCTTCTTATAATGTTGAAAACTAGATGCTTTTAGGTAGTCTGCTGTTTCCTCATTAGACACAATTCCCATAAACCTTTCCATATCCTCTGTCTGCTCCATCCTGATTATGTCCATAGCATAATCATAACTAACAATACCCACCAACTGGCCTTCTTCATTGAGGACAGGCATGGCAACCAACGAATACTTTTCAATTCTTTTAGCTACTGCTTCTTGGTCTTCATCTACTATAGCATATATAAAGTTTTCGTGCAAAGATTTAGCAACCGATTCATCTGGGTCTGCCATGATTAGATCTTTTAGAGACACAAATCCTATCATACGCATATTAGCATCCACTACATAGATGTAGTAGATCATCTTTTTAGAAGGGGCGTCTTCTTTAAGCTTTTGAATAGCTTGCTTTACAGACATATCTTCCAACACGGTAGCAAAATCAGTACTCATAATACTACCAGCTGTTTCTGACGGATAGGCACTCAATGCAATAACATCCTCTCTTACCCTTTTTGTCAAATAAGGAAGTATCCTAGCTTGTTCTTTACCGTCTAATCTTTGATAAAAATCAGCCCTGTATTCAGAAGGCATAGAAGAAAAGATGTAAGCAAAATCTTTTTTATCAGCTAGACGGTATAAAATAGATTGGTATGAATCATCGAATTCAGCAAATATAGCACCTTGCATAGAAACAGGAAGCTTAATAAGAATTCCTAAAGTTTTGGTAGGAGATAACTGTGCTAGAAAATCAGCAGCTTCTACAATAGGCGCATCTTCTAAGGAATCAATTAACTCGTCCTCTTTCTGACGAGCCAATAACCCTTGCCAATATTCTTGTTGTGTTAACTCAGCTCCATTATTCATACAAAACTCCTGCTTATGTACCAATACTCAGCCAAAAATAGAACATATTGGTTATTTTTGCGAATTATTGCTAATATTTGATAGGTATAGTGGTCACTTGATTGATCCTTTTAAGCTAGCATACTTAATATTCCTACAATAAAGAGCAAATAAAATATTTTTTATTCATTCAAGCCACTAGAATTAATTTAAGGATTTTTCTATAAAATATGTGTGCTTTTTAGAAGTTTGTAAATAAAATCTGTTCAATAGCTACTTTTAGAACTGATTTAGAAGTCCTAACAATTAGCGTATGATTTTATTAGAAGGCATTCTACTTATAAGAATAGATTTTTAAAAAAATCCATAATCATTTTACGTATAACCTCATTGACTAAAAAGGCTAACGTAATAGAAATAAATAAGCCTATAAAGGCATGCTTTAAATCTCTTTTAATAAACTTAATACTTTGCATAAGTGATTTATTTCTCTTGAAAATATCTTTTCTAGCCAAACTAATAGCAATCTCTCTGCCACCCAATAAGCCAATAAATACCCAGGTTGTACTCATGGGAACATTATTCACATTTTTAAAGTAGAACAAAATAAGCATATATACTAAGTTTACTAACATCGCTGCACGTACGTCAGTAACACCTGATTTCTCGTTAACTAGTTTTTGCATTTTATCTCCTCTCAGATAGAATAGTAAACCTAAGCCGAAAAAGATAAAGCTGGTAAACAATAAGAATTCAATTACATTTAGCCTACGTGGCAAGAAAACAGCAATATTAGAAGCATCTTGCATAAGCCAAACCGACCATAGCAGGCCGCTCGCTATCCATTGCAATACTACCCACCCTTTCCATGGCTTTGTATTAAAATAATTGCCCGCTAGCCTAGAAAAAGGATACCAAAATGTAACAGCTACTAAAAAGGCAATGAAGTATCCATAGAAACTTTTTTGTAATACGCTGTAGACTGCTCCGGATTCTGTAGCAAAAACATTTAAAAGTAAGAAGGAAGTAGAAACTGGAATTCGCCAGTGTGTTAAGAATAATAAGATAATAGGAGCAAATAACTGTAAGAACCTAAAACTTTTTGGGGCTTCCGAAAAGCCTTTTTCAGTAAGCCTTTGATAACTTACATCTCCATTATAGACCACCCAACTGTAGGCTACTGTAGCTATAAAGATGATTCCTATAAACAACCAGAGGTACCACCATTTCTTCTGCACGTTAGAAGCTATAAATGTTCCTATTGTTTGGATGCTGTCATTAGCAATTGCTGAATAACTGGCGAGCATAAATCCGAACCATCTAGCTAATCCAGGATAGGGAGTTATAATGGCACTTATAATCAACAAACAACTAGTAATTACTAAAAAGTCTCGTTTCTTCTTAGTAATATCAAAGAGTTGGTACATGAGGTAGGACAGCCTACTTTGTCCTAGTGAATTATCAAATTTTTGTTTTTTAGGACTGCTAGGTTCTTGTACACCATTAGCAGTACTACTGATTTTATCCATAAGGGTTGTCTAAATTCAACAAAATATTACAGTAAAAGTTAATTTATTATCATCAAATTCAATTTCAGCTCATGATTCTTGCTGCTTGTATAATTTATAATAGATGCCTTTAGCAGCTAACAATTCTTCATGGGAACCTTGCTCAACTATATTGCCAGCCTCTAAAACTAAAATTTTATTACATAGGCTAGCAGCAGATATTCTGTGAGAAATAATAACAGTAGTTCTACCTTGCATAACTCTCTTTAAATTCTGAAGTATACTATGCTCTGTTTTTGTATCTACAGCCGACAAGCTATTATCTAATATTAATAACTGTGGCTCGCGAATAAGCGCCCTTGCAATAGCAATTCTTTGCTTTTGTCCACCAGAAAGTGTAACACCACGCTCACCTACCAAGGTTTCTATGTGGTTAGGAAAATGCTGTAAGGTAGTATACAAACCAGCATATTGAATAGCCTGTTCTATTTGCGCTTGATTAACATCCTTCTTACCAAAAGCAATATTGTTCTTAATAGTATCTGGGAAAAGAAATACATCTTGAGGTACGTAGCCTATTTGTTCTCTTAGACCAGCGATATTATAAGCTTGAATGGTTGTATCATCTATAGATATAGAACCACTATCTGCTTCATACAGACGAGTTAAAAGGCTAGCAATTGTACTTTTACCAGAGCCAGTGGTACCAATAATAGCAACAGATTCTCCTGCATCTATCTCAAATGAAATGCTATTTAAAGCTTTTATGCCTGTATCAGGATAAGTAAAACTTACATCTGCAAAGGTAATCTTACCCTGAATAGTTCTTACTAAATTGTGTGTGGAGACAATAAGGTTCTTTTCTCTGAGAAACTCATTAATCCTTTTTTGTGAGGCAGCAGCTCGCTGTATAAAGTTAGCAACTACGCTAATAGTAATAATAGGCCAGGTAATCAAATGCATATACATGACAAATTCTGCAATATTGCCTACAGTAATATTCCCTTTTATCACCTCTCTGCCGCCTATAAGAACCGTTAGTATAATCCCTAGACTATTTACCCCCATAGCTAATGGTGTAAAAATAGCATTGATAGCAGTAACACTTAATGCATACTGCTTATAAGACTCGCAAGTATTTGAAAATTTCTTGACAAAATTTTGTTCTCTTGCAAAAGACTGTAGTACTCTAATACCCGAAAAAGTCTCTTGAACACAAGTAGTTAACTCTGCTAGCTTAGCTTGTAACCTTTCAGAACGATAATAAAGGAAATGCTTGATATAATATACGCTAATAGCTAGAACAGGTAATGGAAATAAAGAGTAGAGGGTAAGTTTTGGATTAATATAAATCATGTAAGGAATTAATATCAAGAAAAGAACCAGCCCATTGAAACCAAAAACCATGGCAGGTCCTAAATACAATTTGACCCTATTCACATCCTCAACAATACGGGCCATGAGATCACCAGTGCTGTGTTTTGTATAGAAGCTAAGTGGCAAGTTTTGGTAATGGTTATAAATCTCATTTTTGAGTTCGGCTTCAATCTTATTAGCTGTCTTCATAATAATTTGCCGCATCAAAAACGAGCACAAAGATTTAAGGAATGCCATGAGTAGGATTAAAGCAATATAGGCAAGTAATCCTTTAAAAAGGATTTGAAAGGCTATTTCGTAAAAATTAGCACCTTTGAAAATTTGGTAGGTATCTAATGTTCCTTTAAGAAAGTCAAATGTATTTTTTGTTAAACGCGCAGGGATGATTGAAAAGATATGAGTTCCAACTATAAAGAGTATACCAAGTAAAAAACGATACTTGTATTTACACAAATACTTGTTAAGATGATACAGTTCACTCACAGTATAAGGGGAACTATTTTTATAGGAATTGCACTAATTTGTCCTAGCAAAGGAACACAAACCTAAATTAGTTTCAAAACATATTATAAAAAATAGTTGATGAGTTAATGTATATGTAAGCTTAGAGGCATTAGTTTGTAGTATAGCTATAATATCAAATAATATTAAATATCAAATAATATTATTGATACTAAATATTATCTTGGGGCTTTGATAAGTAATATTTATGGAAAAACCAATACGCGTTAGATTTGCCCCTAGCCCTACAGGCGCCTTACACATCGGTGGAGTAAGGACAGCCCTTTATAATTATTTACTTGCTAGGAAACATCAAGGGAAATTTATTTTAAGAATAGAGGATACAGATCAAAACAGATTCGTACCAGGAGCAGAACAATATATCATAGATACGTTACAATGGCTCGGTATTGAGCCAGACGAAGGCATCCAACAAGGAGGACCATTTGCTCCCTATAGACAATCTGATAGAAAAGATATATATCGAAAATATGCGGATCAGCTAGTACAAGCAGGCAAAGCCTACTATGCTTTTGATACTCCTGAGGAACTAGATGCCATGCGTGAACGTCTACAAGCTGCCAAAGTAGCTTCTCCTCAGTATAATGCTATTAGTAGGGAATGGATGAAAAATTCTTTGACACTTCCACAAGAGGAAGTTACTGCTAGAATAAATGCTGGTGAACCTTATGTGATACGGTTCAAAATGCCACATAAAGAAATTGTCAGATTTTACGATCAAGTACGTGGCTGGGTCAAAGTAGAAACTTCTACACTAGATGATAAAGTATTACTTAAATCAGATGGTATGGCTACCTACCACCTAGCCAATGTAGTAGATGATTATCTAATGCAGATAAGCCATGTAATACGTGGAGAAGAATGGCTACCATCAGCGCCACTACATATATTACTTTATCAAGCTTTCGGCTGGGAGCAGGCTATGCCTCAATTTGTCCACCTTCCTATATTGCTAAAACCAGAAGGTCATGGAAAGCTCAGTAAACGTGATGCAGACAAACATGGATTCCCTATTTTTCCAATAGCTTGGCAAGATCCTGCTACAGGCAATCATATCGAAGGATTTCGCGAAAAAGGATATTTACCAGAAGCATTGATCAATTTCTTAGCATTACTTGGCTGGAGTCCTGGAGGGGATCAAGAGCTTTTTACCAAAGAAGCTTTAGTAGAAGCATTCTCTTTAGAAAGAATTGGAAAATCTGGTGTTAAATTTGATATTCAAAAAGCAAATTGGTTCAACCAACAATACCTGCGTAATAAACCTGAAAAAGAATTATCGACTTATTTAACAAGCGAACTTGACAAACGTGAAATAGCCTACACAACCGAACAAGCCGAACAAATTTGTGCGCTTGTTAAAGAAAGAGCTACCTTCCCACAAGATTTTTGGGAACAAGGACAAGTGTTTTTTCAAGCACCTACAGAATATGATGCTCAAGCTATTCAGAAGAGATGGACAACTCAAGCTCATGATGCCTTGGCAGGCTTTGTAGAAACCTTACCAACCATATCTCCTTTTGAGGCAAATAGAATTAAGGAAGCATTAGTGGAATTTCTTAAGAATCAGCCTATAAAAATAAACGAGATGATGCCTGTTATACGTATTGCGATCATGGGTACAACCGCAGGGCCTGATTTAATGCAAAGTATAGAGATTATAGGACAAGAGGAAACTATTAGAAGATTAAGGACAGCGCTTAAGGCAATTTTGCTAGTAGGTAGCTAAAACACATTAGTATATACTATCGTTACTTTTATAGTTTTTTTATGAATACAAAGACTTTTTGTATCAGTTGCTATATAAAGAACCAATGACCTTACCTATATGATAGTACAGATTTTCTGAAGCCTACCGAGTAGACATAACTAAGCAGTTTTTTAAAGTTTTGGAAAATCTGGACCCCAAACACTAATCCTACATTTTTAGCCATAATATTGATTATGCTGTTATATAGAAAACTTCAAGCATGTATTTCTAGTCATAGGAGTTTGAACTATAAAGTTTGATCTTATAACTTGTATTTATATAAGAGTATATAAGAGTTAATTACTTGCTTCTTTTAGCGACAACCTAATTTAATTTCTGGGAGCTATTATCTGATTATATTCCTATAATCAGATAATCTTTCAAACTCAATGAAAATTGTGTTAATTACCTTCTAGGCATACAATATATAATACGAATAAACGACCACTCAGTATATATAAATTTTATTATTAAACTTTTTACCAAATAATATTTGGCTATTCCGGCAATAACTTTTACCTTAGTTAACATAGATAGATATTTATTATTAACTATTAAATATAACTAGATATGGAAAACAAGAATAACAACACAAAAGCAAATACGCAAAATCAAAATACTAATGAGCATACTGGTAGACAAGGTTTTGCTTCTATGCCGCATAACAAAGTAGTAGAAATTGCTAGTAAAGGTGGACATGCATCCCACAAAAATACTAATAGCAAGTCAGAGGACAATAAAACTTCTAGAAATCAGAATAAAGGAAGTCATACTACATCACGTAGCGGCAAGTAATAAGTGTAACAGTAAAGAAGACAGATATTTATTTTTCCTCTTTATTGTTTTGCTTACAGAAAGGGTTTGCTTTTTAAGCAAACCCTTTTTTATTATACTAGGCCTCTTTCAAAACTAAACTTAAAGTAGTCAGGAACTTATCTAAACACAAGTGATACTATAGTTTCGAAAGAAGTCTACTCTATTTGTAATAGAAGTTAATGTAAAATAAATATAAGAGCTCTAACCTACTTTTATTTTTGTTCAAGCTTTTTAACACTCAGATTACCATCCCATTGAAACTGTTTTATTACTAGAACACTTGCAGAAATAGATTTTTATTTATTATTAGAATAGACTAGACTTCAATTAAGTTATGCAAGAAGTCTGCTAATCATCTAGTTTCCTATTATCCAACAGCTGTATATAGCAACGCAATCCATTTAAATTTATCAAGGATTATTAGCATTAAATTCTCTAAAATTAGATAATGCATAATCTACACAACTTCGATACAACTCTATCGTTAATAGATATAAGTATTGCCTAGTACAATTTACTAGCATCTCTGTAAATCGAATGTTTAAGTGTTTTTCCAAGCATGCCATACCTATAGTTAATTTTACATACTCATTACATCCTGTTACCCTTATCTTTGTACGTTGTGCACCATTCAGTATCCCCCTGTTATACCAATAAAAAACTTTCTAAATAATACATATCTATTATTTTATAAGTCAATAAATATGATTAAAAAAGGATTAGTTAAAGCCTTTGATATATAAAGCAACAGCTACTTCAAATTATTATCCCGTACTACGGACTTAACAAGCAAGAAAATAATCAGTGACTTATGGTTATACTTTTTTGCCATATCCAAAGCAGTTCGACCCTTTGCATCTAACAAGTTGAGCTGTATATTCGGGTGTGCAACTAGCCTTTGCGCTACTGACCAATTTCCACGTGATGCTATTATATGTAAAGGCGTCCTACCTTTAGCATCCTGTATATTAACATCTATTATAGGCTGACTAAGCAAAAACGTTGCTATGATATAATTGCCACTAAGTGCTACCAGATGAAGTGCGCTAAAATGAGCATTATTTTTAAAATTTACATCTAAACCCGGCACATTAAGCAACTTTCTCACTTCTTGTTCACTGTTATGTTTCACTGCTTTTAAAAATCTGAGATGAGTTTTCTGAGGGATTATTACCTCAAGCTTCTGCCCTTCTAACCAACCATTAGGATCTTTATTAATCTCTTCAGCTGCAAAATTATATGCCGCTATAGCTTCTTCATATGTTGCATCATCCGCTGAATTTGCAAGTAAACATCCTCTAATCACATTTAATGTATACTTTACTAAACTCATATTATCTTCCCACCAACCAGCCCTAAGAATCAAATAATCAGCAATCTTTTTATTGAAATATCTCCAACAAAACTGGGTAGTCTCTATGCCACCATCTTTAGACCACCAACTCCATTCTCTCATCCTTGCCTGTGAACCTTCACGATTTAGCTCACTTACAAATACATTAACATGATCTTTATTAACTAAACTATATTCATTAATACGCTGATACAAGTTATATAGCTTTCCACCATCATCCTTTGCCTGCTCAAACCATCTCCTGAAAATATCTTTATTCTGAATAACAATAGCAAAAACTTTTTCTTCATAATCTTCATTTAGCAACTTCAAGCTTTTAGTTCTCCATTGCTTGGTATGTAAATTCTCTGAAATCCACTCACTCGCAACTAGGCCCTCTCGATCATACTCATCACATATCTCCTTATATATCGTAAATATGCCGCTAACAATTCTTTGAAAAACCTTCATCAAAGATGTATTTCCAAGCTCACACTTTATTTCGGTATCGCCTACAAATCTGATTACACTATAATCTTTTATTGGAATCACTGCGTATCCAGTATGATAGGCTAGATCAAGCATTTTAATAAAATTGCATACTGATTCATAAAATACTGCGTTGCTCAGAGAGCAATCGCTCATTTGTATTCCTTCCCCTCTTTTAATCTTTTCACTCACGGTTTGGATAGAAATTTCAGTATTAAACCTTGCAATTAATGCTTCCATTATCGGCTTGAAAAAGATCCTGAGCATAGAACGTAATACTCCAGCATCACTAATATGTTCATATTGTTCAGCAAGACATAAAAGAACTTTATCACAAGCAATTTTTGCCTCGCCTTTAGGATTTTGAGCCAGCAAAGAGCGAACTGCGTTCAACGCAGGCATAGTACGCCAGGAGGGATCTTTCTCAATTCTCTTTACAAAATAGTTAGCATGCTGCATGTTAAAGCAATTGCCTAATAAAACCATTGCTTGGAATCCCCCATCAATATCCCAATAGGAGTTAAGTGTGTTTGCCTCACTGCCAACGATTTCAGCAAATATTTGAGCAAGCTCATCCTGACTAATAGTAGCAAGTGCATCCTTTGTTGCTGAAACCACCTTTGACTTATCTTTAAATAAACATCTAAGCTTATCTTTCTCCTTATTACTCATTCTTGAGATTTGTTTGCTTTGGAAGCTAGTGCTCTCAGTATCAAATGGAATATCTACATGTTGCTTAAACTCTTTTTTTAGCTCAAATTTATTATTACTCTCTGTTTTAACTTCCTCTATACACTTTAAAATCTGCTTAGCCCAATCACATTCTTGTAAAGACCCATTTAACTTATCAATTTGCTCAGGTAGCAAGCCACACAAACAATCCTTTAAAAGTTTTGATGAAGCAGCACCCAAGACATCACCAGCAGTTGCTAGTGTTTTCCAAAACATCCTTAATTGCTCCTTATCATCCTGATTCCAAGCTGGAACAATTGGGTCAGCACTTAGGCTCAACTGCGCTGCCATAATCATAATCATTCGATATTTTTGGATATAGCAATTTTCTATTATGACTTGCTTGGCTGCATTATACATATCCCCCTTTCCACTAGCCAACCCTTTAAGAATACATAACGCAGCAAAATACTCCTGGTATGTTTCATGATTAAATTTCAAAACATATTCATTTCCATGTTTGATTACTTCCACGATACCTGTATCCTGAAGCTCGCTGATCATATCGGCATTGTAATATATTGGCCTTAACATTCCGCTGAGATAATCATATGATAGGCTAAATGCCTGTTTAAAAGCAAATGCCATTAATAGTTCTGTATAACTCGCTGCAAGCGTATATGCTCGATGTTTATGCTTTAATGTCGTATTAGCATCCATCTGCATATGTTTTTTCAAGAACATTTGCAGCTTGGATAGGATAAAATGCTGATATAGCACTGCTACATTCAATTGCCTTAAATCTGCAAATATTGACTGTATGTCCAATTCCTCCATGGCTTCTTCTGCTTCATTAATACTTATATCTTGCAAAGATGTTTGTAGACCTGGCATTAACGCATTCGCAAACATTGGACTTATACTTTCCTCTAAAGCATTCTTGGATTTATTTTCCTCGTGTAGCTTTAAATAGTGTTCTTTGATATATGGCCTTAATGCCTCGCAAAATATATAGCTTTCTAAAGGTATTCCTAGTAAACGCGATGTACTTTTGCTTATAAGAGATTTCAACTGCTCGTATACTACATCCGCAGACAAGCTTAATATTTGCCCTGAGGGCTGTATGAAACCTTCTTTCTCATTAGATATTTCTTTAAATAGCACATCTAAATACCTATATATATACTGCTTATACTGGGTTTCATTGTATTCTCTTAGTGTCATGCAACACAGCTCCGAACTATTAGGTATAATCCTATTAGCAGCATAGGGCCTGGTAGTGATTAAAACACTAACAGTATCAGGCAATTTGCTTAGCCATCTATTTAAAGCTTGTACAGTTTCCTCATCTTTAATCTCATCAAACCCATCTAGGAATAAGAAGACACGCCCAGGTTTTTGCATATCATATTGGAGTGCTTTTAACTTCCACTCTGTCCAATCCTCTGAAGTGGAGCTTATGGTAAATATATCACACAATGATGGTTGCTCAGATAATTTCACTTGAGGTAAATTGATTCGTACCACCCAGGATGGTAGTACTATATTTTCCGAACCTCGCCATGTGCCACACTGCTTTAAACAAAATGCAGATTTGCCAAAACCTGCATGAGCAGTCAAAATTGAAAACATTGGTTTTTGCTCTGTTAAAAAATCGACTCCTGCATGCTTTATTCTCATATCTTTACCATATGCTTTATCTTGACTAAAGTCATAATATCGAGATGGTATAGGTAGCTTTACAGAGGCTGTCTTGTCCTCTATAGTGCATTCATAACCTCTTTCTTCTTGGTTAACTAATTTAAGCCGTACGTAAGCATCATGTTTGATCTCTTTCTCTTTGCCGTCTGAAATGTAAATAAGTTTTTCTTTATATATATTTTCTAATTTACTGTCTATATTATCAATCAAGCGATATCTAGTATCTTCACTAGCATCTGCATTTCCAAAAACATATGTGTGTTTAAGCTTCTGCTGGAGCCACATGTTGAGGGGTAGCGAGTTATCTACTCCCTCTATAACAAACAGCCTTGCATTAACAGTTTGTAATAAAGATAGCAAACCATAGCCTGGAGTAAGTTGCACAAGGTCATTTTCAACATACACATTGTATGGCAAGCCAGACTGAAAGTTTTCTTTAGCATCAACAAGGCTGCTGATAATTGAATGTAAGGAATCTATATTGGTGAACTGTTTATACAAACCACTGTCTTTATTTTTCAAAACTGATGAAAATCGCAAATACTTACCTCCAATAGATAAGTACTTATTAGTATACTGGCTACACACTTTAGAGACTTGCTCATCTGTTAAAGCATTCAAATTAAACTCAGAACAGATATCTTTTTTTTCATTGAGTAAAGAGCTAAGTTCTTTTCTCTGCATATGGTTTACCAGAAGAACAATCTTTTTGCGATTTGCTACAGCAACATTTAATATTTCCTTGATTTCTTCATGAAACCCATCTCTACCCCTATAATCCACAACTATAAATTCTGTTATATCCCCTGCCAATACACCTGGTAATTTCGTAATGTTTCCAGAATCTATATTTAGGAATGCCCAAGCGCCATCTTGCAATCCATACTTTCTACGAAACATTTTAATGGTCTGATAAACCCGTGCTTTAATACCACCATTTTCATTCTCGTTAATTATAGCAAGCGTCGATTTATCTTTAGGATTTAAAAATTCAGTTAAACTTTCAATTTCCAAGCCATCTAGATCTATTGGGCAATCTTCAAACTCATGTTCATATATCTTTGTGTTACCTAGAAGATAAAAACGATTTAAATCCCCTACTTTAACTTCCATCCAGCCACCAAATTCACCAGATTTTAGCAAACAGGCTTTAGGATCCGATAACCATTGATACATTCTATTGTTAATTGCATTAAATAGCTCCTGCCCACCTATATTGCTGTTTAATTTAAACTCGTCTGCCAAGAGTTCAAATAAGGGAGTTACACTTGGCTGCTCTACCTTGATAATAAACTCATCTAAAAATTGCTGAATCTTTTTTTCCATAACCACCGAAGCAAGGACTCGGATGGGCTTTTTTATTTTCTTGGGAATGGTTATATTTTCTAACCAGAAGTGAAACGCTTTATTATGCTGTTGCAATATTTTACTCTTGATAGTGTTATCTCTTTCCAATAAATAAAGCAAAGCAATTACCTCAGGAGAGAGTTTTGAGCCCTTATCTCTCCTGAGTTGGATCTTTTTTGCTTTTTCTACATATCTCTTTTGCAAGTAGTCAACAGCAGTTTGCCATTCTTTTGTCGGAATTTTATTTACATCGATTATATTTTCAAGGTTTCGTAGGCTTGTAGTAATTTCTAATTTGTCTAACCAGGCTTGGAACTTTGTTTTATTTAAAGTCAATATTTTTTCTTTGATAGCCTTGTCTGTTTTCAATAAATTAATCAAAGCAATTACTTTAATAGGAAGTTTTTCCTTCCCATCTAAATTCAAATTCTGCTTTGTTTTTTTTGTATGTTCCTTTACTTTAACAGGAAGTTTTGAGCTCCCATTTGAATTTAAATTCTGGCTTGTGTTTTTTGTGTATTTCTTTTGCAAGAATTCAGTAGCATAGTGCAACTCTTTGTCTAATGTCTTTAGATCTGGAACAGCATCACTATCCTTCACTTCCATCACTTCTTCAGAATATGCTCTTATCGCATCTATAAATTCATTACGACTATCATCTTGTTTAAAACTCAAGGTCTTAGTTTGCAAGCCCTCAAATAGAAATTCGTCGGCTTCCAGATTGGCTGGCTTCAGATAATCATTCTCATCTTTTATATGTCGGTTAGTGAAGAAAATGAACTTACTAACTTTCTCCTTATCATTTTGCTTTTTGATATATTTACTTCGTTTGAGTCTAAGCCAAGAATCAAAGTATTTTGCCAGGCTTGCACCACTCCTTTTTTTATCTTTACTTTTTGGATCAGAGCAAAAATCAGCTTTAGTGTACCCATCTTCCTTTGGATCCTTTGAACTGTGCTTTGCTTGTAAAAAAGTGATGCTATCTCCATAATCGATCACTAAGTCATCAAACTTCTCACACTCCTTTGCTTCACTAACTAAATGGAAGCTCTTGCCCTTATTTTGGGCTCTTATTGCAGCTAACGTTAGTAATGCTAACTGATATGAGACACCATGCTGAGTGGGCTTCAATCCTTCTGGTGTCAGTACCTCAAGTCGAGAATCAACTTTTTTAGGCATAGCGTTTGATCTATATTGCCAGGACTCCTGAGTTTTTGTTGGTTTTTCCTCAGATTTTTTATCTCCTACTGGCTTCTCATCTAAGCCTGGCAAGAGTGTACGCAGCTTATAAGCTATTGTATTGGAAGGAGTTTTAAATTGCTCGAGATATTTGGTATCGCCTGTATAAACGATCATTAATGCGTTATATACAGCCCACCAGCCACAACTCCAGCCATCCTTTTGCTGCTTCGCACCTAGCTTATCTCTCACTTCAATATTAGGAAATAGTGGCTTAACTGCTTGTATACGAGTAGCATCCCCAGTTTTAAATATATTTAGGCCACCTCCTTTTAAGATATAAAGTAATGGATTAGGGACTTCTTTACCTGGATTTAAAGAATCTACATAAAATATTATTTCCTCCTTATTATCCAGCGATTTACCTGACAAACTTGTATAATTTTTGGGCAATACAACACACGTCTGCCAATGCAACCCACCTTCCTTTGTCATATCATGTTCTTCTAAAACACCAACAGGAGTAGTGTTGAGTACCATTATTATAGGACTATTTAACTCTCCACCATGTGAATCGATAATTTTTTGTATTTCTACTACATAATTTAGAGCACCTTGAGTAACATTATCGACATTACTAGCAGCCGGTGAATACATACATGAGAGATCTGGATGTATGATATGTGCAGAGTCCTGCAATAAATTATTTAAAACATTGCATATCCCTGGTCCTGTAGCCCAAGTCCTAGAAACTGTGCCGTTTATACCCTTATCAGTTGTTACCTTTAACAACTGTTCCAATATTTTATTATTACAACTTTGGCCCACTTCTTCTTTTTCAGTTTCTTTCTCTTTACCCTTCTCGTTCTCCTTATCTTTATTTTCTAGATTCTTATTTACATCTTCTTCTCCCATCCCTCCTTTTCCCCCTTTGCTACCTACATATACATAATCTTTAGCAACATGTATATATTGTTTTTGCCAAACTGGATTTTTAACTGTTATAGCAGAACAGCTGGAATCCAGCGCTATTACTACAGGCAATATTCGCTTAGGAATTCCTTTAAAATATTGGTGTTCTACAATAGCTTGTAACGCACCTTCTGCTTGCTTTTCAAATCTCACCTGATAGCCTCCCTGCACTATACATACCTGATTGGTTAACAGCGTAGCTATTGAATGGCTAGCACTTAATTCTTGCCTGCCATCCCATTTTCCTGTTATCTTACCATGCCTTCTAGCTTGTAATGCTTGTGCAGAACTTTTTGATGGTTTAGCATGTGTAACTTGGTGAGTTACACTCCCTTGCATTTCAGCTTTTTCATTAATAGTAGCAGACTGGTTAGTAAGGATAGATATAGCATTAGAATTAGATGGGATATTGGCTGAATTGTGTAAATCCCCTTTAAAGCTTACTGCTGTTTCTTCTACATTAACTATTGGCTCATTCTTTGCTTGTACTCTCGATAAATTATCAGTAGAAACAGAGTAACTATCCTGTTCGGATGACACTCTTAGCAGGCTAGCATTGGAATAATGTTTCTGTCTAACGTTTGATGGTAAACCAGGCGAAGCCCCTTGTGGAAGAGGCACGGGGGGAATAGAATGATTACCACAACTTTGCAAAAACAAACTAAGCAGTAACACATAAGCCACGAGCTGGTGGCTTAGATTATAGGGTTTATTCATTTTTTATACTCGTTTCAAGTGAGAAGCTTATTATACTTGGTAGGTAAAGAAATTGCAAATAAAACCGGGTAAAATATTTAAAAGACAAGTTTATAGTAGTTTAAACTAAACATGAAAAATAAAGTGGACAATCTTTTTACCAATTTCTTAATCACCACATTCTCTTATTGGCGCTTTTAAGTTTTTATTGTCGGGAATTACTTCTTCCAATGCTACACTTACTCCTATTAATCCATCTAAATTAGGCTCTCCTGCATCTACCCAACAAGTCACCCAGAAATCCCCTACCATTTTAATAGAAGCACGCATTTGGAGTTCTACTTGTCCTTCCAATAGATTATGATAGGCTCTTGCATAAGCTGCAGAATAAGTTTTTTTAAGGGTAGCACCTTTTTTCTCATAACTAAATTTATACAATGTGTTAAAGCCCTGAGATAATTCTTTCTCTACCCTCAACAAGCTAAGTACTGTAGCATGCGCTTGTATAACTGCTTCCCAAGCCCTTTGTTGAGTGTCTTCAATATATACAGCCTTTCCTAGAAAAAAATCATATTCTTCTTTGAACAACTCTGGCAAACGAGTCTCCCATAACCCGTGAATTCCTTCTTGACCTGTTAGCTGTCCATTATAATTTTGTGTAGTATGCAGGGGCACATTAGCATCAGCAATATAATGGCCTATGTCAGCCGAAAGTTTTAAAATTTGTCCAATATCTTTATTGTAAAAAGCTTTAGTAAGTGTATGCTTCATACGATAGATATGCCATGGGACTATACCGTGCGCTAACAAAGTTTCTTGGGAATATTTGTGGGCTGCTTGGCCCCAATTTTTAGGTAATTCATCAAGTGCGTTATCTCCATAATAGTCTAAATCTATATAATGTTTACCGGCTTCTCCTTCCACCATATAGCGTCTTTTATCAGGATTTACAGCATTTTCAGTAATATAGCCCAAATAATATTTGTAAAAAGTAAACATGGCAGGGGGTAATGTAAAAACTGCACACCTATTGATGTGTTTATGTGCTGCAAACCCCCAAGCCGACGCCTCAAAACTAACCCAAATTAATAGCCAACAAAAACCAATAAATTTTCTTTTCATGTTAGTGTAATTAACAAATACTTATTTTTATTAATAAAGCTATATTTTCAAAGTCTAGGCAAATAACTTTATTACATATAAATGAACATCTATATTTTATTTATGAAAATAAAAAACTATTTTTCATAAAAGAGGCTCTATATGTGATCTTACTATTGTTGAGTATTAATAGAGAAATTAAAATATAACCAATTCAATACTTTTATAGAAAATACTTAATTTAGTTAGCTTAAAATTAGCTATATCTAAACTCATATTCTAAATCATGCCTAAATCTCATATAAGGTATAAAATATCTGCAGCAAGACTATTAATTGCCATAATACTTTCTATAAGCTACCAGACCTTAAAGGCTCAAACTACAGCTAAACAATATCGCAATAGTTACGCACAACAAGAACCTTGGTATTTACATCCGCTTTCTATACAGATAAGCCCTCATCTAGGGTTAGTGATGCCAATCCATTTACTAGATATAGCTACTAGTAAACCTGTAAACACTTCTTTATTAACTGTAGGGGGAAGAGCAGACATCAGCCTTCTTTATCCTAAAAGATGGATTTGGGAACATTTTGATTGTTATCCTAAGGTAGGACTCATTATAAAATATGATTATATACTTAATACAAATGTTGATCAGAAAGGACATATAGTAGGTAGCGTTTTATACTTAGAGCCCAATTATAAACATTTAAGTGGTTGGGAGGTATTACCCAGATTAGGTATAGGTATTGCATACGTCAATATTCCGGGAATCTTTAGTTCCACTAAACAAAATAAAGATGAAGAAGATGGTGATAATAGTACAGATACACCTGACGTAGACCCATTTAGAAAGGAGGCAAGTCTTAACCTAATATTTGATATATTACTAAAATATAGACTAACTCCAAACTGGCATCTCCATTTTAGCATTGGTGCTGATATTTTACCTCAATTTAAGAATTCTAATACTGAAGACGACCCCAATGCTGCCAAAATAAAGAGGTCTATTGAAATATATACAGCTAGCTTAGGTTGTAGTTATACCTTTAACCATAGTGAATACAATCCCACTAGAAAATTAGGATATAGAAAAAGCAGAATAGACTTAGCATATATTAATGCATTCAGAAAAGCTAGGGACTTTATTAGTCAACAAACTACTCCAGGCAATACACAACAAGATGATACAGATAAGAACGATAATAAATTTTATTATATTGGAGGCTTGCATGTACAATGGAGCATACAACTGCTAGATAACCATGCGTTGGTACTAGCTAGTGAATGGATTAAAGACCTGGCGTTAAAAAAAGAATTAGAGCAAAGTGTTAGAAAAAATAATTTACAAGCGAGTATTATGCTTGGCCATGAATTTTTGTGGGGAAAGCTTATATTTGGGCAATACGCAGGCATAAATCTATTAAATAATGCCCCCCCAGATGCTAGTAGGCGCTTTGGCAGCTTACCTAATTTATTCTATGCTCGTTTGGGGTTAAGCTATAAAATTACAGATTTCCTACATATAGGTACAAACTTAAAGATATCCTTATTCCCAGCCAGCCCAGAGAAGAAACCGTTATCTGTAGAGTACACAAGAATGGAATACTTAGATTTTAGGATAACATATAGCTTTTAGTTTAGGTAACTTTAAACTTACATAGTAGAAACTTTTTTTTAAGCACGCCAAAGCTTAACTTCGTAGGAAATTATATTTGTAATACAGACAATCAACTATATAGTTAAAAAAGATGGCGAACCACCAATCAGCACGTAAAAGAATAAGGGCCAATGAGGCTAAACACCTACATAATAGATATCAATTAAAAACTTGTAGGACAGCCATTAAACAGCTTAAACAAGTTAAAGATAAAGAACAAGCAGTAACACTTTTTAAAACTGTTGTTGCCATGCTTGATAAATCTGCTAAACGACATATTATTCATAAGAATAAAGCTGCTAATACTAAATCTAAGCTAGCGCAACATATTAATCGTTTATAAGCAATAGCAGTAAAGAAGTAACAGGGCCTTACAGACTAAACTGTGAGGCTTTTCTATTTATAGGTTATAGTTAATATGACTTTATTTGCCTAAATGCCGTGGAAAACAACAATTCTATCTTACCAAATCAAAACACAGAAGCTTCTTATTTAAAAATACAAGATTGGGCTAAGGAAGATCGCCCTAGAGAGAAATTAATACAAAAAGGCCCTAATGTACTAAGCGAAGCAGAGTTAATTGGAATTTTGCTTGGCTCAGGCACCAAGAATCTAAGTGCTGTAGGCTTAGCTCAAGCTATTTTAAAACATCATAATTATGATTTAAATGAGCTTGCTAAACGATCTGTAAAAGAACTCCAAAAATTTAAAGGTATAGGAGAAGCAAAAGCTGTATCTATTGTAAGCGCTATGGAGTTAGGTAGAAGGAGAAAGGCCAAAGAAAAGTTACAAAAACCAAGGATTACCAGCTCGTTAGAAGCTTATGAGCTCATGAGAATGGAACTATCAGATAAGGTCATAGAAGAGTTCTGGATTGTAACCCTTACACGTGCTAATTACGTTATTAAGAAGCATTTAATAAGTAGTGGGGGTACTGCACAGCTAGCAGTAGATCCTAAAATTATTTTTAAAACAGCAATAGATCATCATGCTGCCAGCATAATCTTGGTACATAATCATCCTTCTAATAATCCTAAACCAAGTGAACTAGACATACAATTAACAGAACGCCTTGTAAAAGGAGGAAAGATCTTAGATATACCTATTTTAGACCATATCATTTTTACAGAGGACACCTATTTTAGTTTTGCAGACGAGCATGTGGTGATATAATAATACTGGCATAAGCTAGCTAGATTAGATATAAAACATTTTCTTTACAAGCAATCACTATATACTGAATAGTAACCTTAAAGCAATATGAAAATTTCTATTAATTGGCTAAAAGAATATATTAACTTTTCAGAAACTCCCGAAGAAATTTCTAATCTACTTACTAAAAGTGGTTTAGAAGTAACCCATATAGAATCTTTTCAACCCATCAAAACTGAACTAAGTACTATGCTAATTGGGCAGATTGTAGCTTGTACAAAACACCCTAATGCAGATAAGCTACATTGTACGCAGATAGATGTTGGTACAGACAAGCCCCTATCTATTGTTTGCGGAGCGCCCAACGTAGAAATAGGTAAAAAGGTAGCAGTAGCTCCAGTAGGCACTACCTTACATACCTACAATGGTGACTGTATTAAAATTAAGCCTGCTAAAATTAGAGGAGAAATATCTGAAGGCATGCTTTGTGCAGAAGATGAAATAGGCTTAGGCCCTAGCCATGAAAGGATATTATGGTTAGATACTCCACTACCACCTGGCACTTCTCTTAGCCATTACTTTAATTTATCAACAGATACAGTATTAACTATAGAACTTACACCCAACAGGATAGATGCTTGTTCTCACATAGGTGTTGCTAGAGATCTACGTGCCTTATTAAATAAACCAATACAATATCCTGCTACATTAACAATAGAACAACAAGATGGCAGACAACTATTACCTATTAAAGTAAGTGTTGAGGACGCTATAGCATGTCCTAGGTATGCAGGCATTATTATGACAGGAATTCGGGTTCAAGAATCTCCACAATGGGTACAAACTAAGCTTAAGGCAATAGGTTTACCATCTATCAACAATATAGTTGATATAACTAACTTAGTAATGTATGAGTTAGGACAGCCCCTTCATGCATTTGATTATGATAAGTTAGAAGGCAAGGAGATTTATGTAAAATTAGCAGCAAAAGGAGAAAGAATAGTTACATTAGATAATATAGATAGAGAGCTTAGCGGAGGAGAAATTGTAATAGCAGATCAACAAAATACCATAGCATTAGCAGGAATATTAGGAGGCATACCTACCAGCATACAACCAGAAACAAGCAATATTTTTTTGGAGAGTGCTTATTTCTTTCCTGAGACTATTAGAAGTGCTGCTAAGCATCATAAAATACAAACTGACGCAGCTTTTCGCTATGAGAGAGGTACAGACCCCAATGTAGCTGTTACTGCTTTAAGACGAGCATGTTTACTTATACAAGAAATAGCTGGTGGCAAAATAGCTTCCGAGCTAATAGATATATACCCTCATTCAATAAAACCTTTACATATTGAAGTATTTTATGTTAATATTCAAAAACTAATTGGAGAAGTTCTGCCTAAAACAATTATCCATCATATACTCCAGAACCTCGATATAGAAATAACAAATAACAATGAAATTAGCTTTATAGCCATAGTACCACCCTACCGCGTAGATGTAACTAGAGAAGTAGACGTTATAGAAGAAATTTTACGTATTTATGGATACGACAATATCCAGCTACCAGCACAACTGAGCAGTACGTTTTTAGCACCAAGCAAACCCCCTCTACCTTATCAATTAGAACGAACACTAGCTCCTATTTTAATAGCCAACGGCTACCAAGAAATATGTACTAATTCACTGAGCTTCGTACATGATGCAGAAACAGCTGGTGATGGAATAGAAAAAGTAAATGTAAAGCTTTTAAATCCACTGAGCGATAAACTAAACATATTAAGAGATAATCTTGTATTATCTGGATTAGAAGTGATAGCACACAATATAAACAGAAAACTAGTTGATCTTAAGCTTTTCGAATTTGGGAAAACTTATCATCAAGAAGATGGCAAATATATAGAAAGAAACAAACTTGGAATTTGGCTTACTGGAAAAATAGAAGCACTTAACTGGATTAGGCAACTTCAAGACGTAACCTTTCAAGATATCAACACGATTATTCATCAATTACTAGCCAAATGGGGAGTAAACACATTTGAGCAAAAGCCATTTAGCAATACTATTTATAAAGCTGGAGTAGAACTTACTTATCAAGGCATTTCTTTTGTTACTGTAGGACAGCTTAGCAAGCAATATACACAGATGATAGGCATTAACCAGCCAGTATTTTTCGCTGAAGTAGATGTAAACCAGTTGAGCCTATACCCTACTCAGAAGCCACATTACAAGCCTATCTCTAAATTTCCATTAGTAAAAAGAGATCTCTCTTTAGTAATAGATGAGCATATTTTATTGGAGGATATAAAAAATGTATTATCAGAACAAGCAGAGCCTCTCATTCAGGATATGTATGTATTTGATGTATACCAAGGCACCAGCCTCCCAAAAGGCAAAAAAGCTTATGCGTTATCTTTCTCTTTACAGGATAAAGATAAAACTTTAGATGAGAAAACTATCCATCAAGTCATGTCACGATTAATGAATGATTTTCAGCAGAAGCTGGGTGCTATTGTTAGAGAATAAAAGAAATCTATGGAGCAACTCCATGCAACTATACAACAGTTAGAAACTAAACTTATTCAACTAAGGGAAAGATATGTTCAACAAAAACTAGTAATAGAGCAGTTACAGCAAGAGAATGAACAGCTACGTAGTACCATTGCCTTACAAAAACATCCACTTATTCACAAAAAAGGGAAGACAAAGGATATCTTACAGCAACTTACACAAGTAGAGAATGGTGATGTGAAAAAGCTGCTAGAACATTATATAAAACAGATAAGCGAGTGTATAGATTTTCTAGACAAACTTAACTAATGGAGTATGGAAGAACTTGCTATTAAAATTAGAATTTACGATAGACAGTATCCTATGAAGGTACACCCTAAAGATGAGGCTTTGGTAAGGAAGGCAGCAGAACAAATTAATAGTCAGCTAAAAGCTTACAGGGATAAATTTGGCATAACGGATATACAAGATCTGTTAGCTATGGTGGCTTTTGATTGCCTAGTGGATAGCCAGAAGGTAAAAAAATCAAAAACAGAAGACCAACAGGCTATATCTAAAAGAATCAGTGCTATGCTACAACTGATTGACAGTACTATGTAAGCATACCTCCGTCTACCTGAATAACCTGTCCAGTGATGTAACTAGCTGCGTCAGAAGCTAAAAACAAAGCACAATTAGCCACATCTTCTGTAGTACCCATTCGCCTTAAAGGAATCTGTTTAACCCAATCTTCAACAGTAGCTTGTGGTAGCTCTTCTGTCATAGCTGTTTGTATAAATCCAGGGGCAATAGCATTACAACGAATATTTCTTGATCCTAGCTCTAAAGCAATGGATTTAGTGAAACCAATCATGCCTGCTTTTGAAGCAGCATAGTTCGCTTGTCCTGCATTACCCTTAATACCTACCACAGAACTAATGTTAATGATAGATCCAGAACGCTGACTAATCATAGGCTTTGCAGCTGCTTTTACTGTATTAAAGGCAGATTTTAGATTGACTTGTATTACATCATCCCAATCTTGCTCACCCATGCGTAATAGTAAATTGTCTCTAGTTATTCCTGCATTGTTTACCAGTATATCCAACCGACCAAATTCTTTTATAATTTCCTGAATTAAATCATTAACTGCAGTAAAATTAGATGCATCAGATCGGTAGGCACAAACTTTTACACCAAAACTTTTCAACTCATCTACTACAGCTTGTCCTTGCTCTTCACTAGAAAGATGGGTAAATACAATATCAGCTCCTTGCTCTGCAAATGCATGAGCAATTGATTTGCCAATACCTCTAGAAGCTCCTGTAATAAATGCTGTTTTACCTGTAAGCTGTTTCATTGTTTTCTGGTTTTAACATAAAAATCTGTAATATTCTATTGACTTTTTAGTCATTTATAAGAATACAACTGGATTATAAAGCAACAAAAGTATGAAAAAACTATTATAATTAATAGATAAATTGTAAATCACATATGCTTTATTCTATAAAGTCTTTTTGAAACTGTCATCAATAGCCTTTACTTAACTAGGTATTTAATATTTATAAACCAGATTCTAGTTACAGTTGTGTATGGCTTTATGCCACTTTGCATGTAAACTTTTATTAGTATAAATATAAAATACTATATCGGTACTTTAACAGTAACAGTTGTACCTTTATAGCCATAAATTATGTTCTTTGTTTAAATTAGTATTTAACTATAATAGTTAAAAAGTCTATAAATCATGAATTACATACGCATCTTTTTATTAAGCACTCTTTTACTTAGCACAGTTTCTTGTAAAGACGAACCTCCCTCAAACCATCCTATAAGTGGAAAATCTGAGAATACAAATAAACAAGAAGAGCTACCCCCAGCTCGTCTGTTGCTAAACAGTGATAAAACTAATTTATTAAAGGACGAAAAGACATTTCTTCTCCTAATCAATAATCAAACAGAGACATTAGCCAATCTAGCTGAATACAAATTAACAATAAGTATGCAAGAAGAGGGAACTACTGGTAGAACCGGTAGCACTTTGCATTATAAGCATACTGATAATCAAACTTATGAGGCGACAAATATCGAACAAGCTTTATCTAGCTTTGTAAAACAAACCACACTTAAAAAAGGAAATGAAATAATAATACCTTTTGATATATACAATACAGCAGGAGTTACAAAAATAACTCTAATGGTAACTCTTGAACATACAGATAAAAAAGATGATATATCAACATTAAGAATCGTGTGTGAAGGCTTAACTCCTATTACAGATGCAATGATTCAACAAGCTAAAGAGAATAGATTTTACTTTTTAGCTGCAATACTCACTGAACTTCGAGAAGGGATATCAGTAGATATCAATAGCCTCGACAGATATACGTTTATTATTAGAGATACAGCTTTACATCAGGCGATCAGACTCAATAATATAGATGCTGTAAATGTGTTATTAGAACGAGGAATAGATTTCAATAAAGAAAATAATGTTGATCATACCCCACTACAATTAGCAGTTGCTATAAACAGGACAGAGATAACTAAGCTATTAATAGAGGCATTAAAAGAGCAAAAGTTAAGCACAAGAGGAACGTTTGGCGAACCTTTACTAAATGCAGCAATTAGAAATGATAATACAGAAATAGTTAAATTATTACTAGAAAAATTAAATATAACAGAATTAAATGAAAAGGATGTATCCGGCAACTCAGCTTTACATGCAGCTGCTGAATATAATCGGCTTGAAATTATAAAACTACTTCTTGCTAAGGGGGCAGACAAAACCATACAAAATAATGATGGCAAGACACCATTTGAGTTAGCTACAATTCCAGAAATGAGAAATTTATTAAAATTTTAACTGTGCGAAATGTAATTGAAATATTAGTAGTACATAATTAGATCTAGCTGGAAGTAAGATATAAAACGCTTATTAATACGTTGAATAATATAGACATAACCAATAGAATTACAATAAGGATGCCTTCTAAAGATATAATCTATTAAAAGTATGCTATTCTATCCATGGTCCTAAATGTATTTTTTGTCTAGATTAGCAGAAACATTTCACTTTAGAGTTTAAAGACAATCTATAAAGTTTATTTATATCTAAAGTCTGTTATATCGAATAAAAGTATTTTTGTTATAGAGAAGTACTATGCAAATTAAGTGAAGCAAGCAGATTAGTAGAATAAACATTGCAGTTTATCCAATAAGAAGTTTGTTATATATGCTAATTATTACCTTGTCTATCATATAATTACAATAAAGAAACCAAAAAGTACGATAATTAAATAAGTTATTTATTGAAAAATGTCCAAAATATCATTTAATTTGTACTCCAAGGCGGACCTTGTCCATATAAGCCCTAAGAAGTATTTGTAATAGTTATTTTTTACTTTGATCAGTAAAGATTAACTTTACATTCATTTCAAGTTCTATAGCTCAATTTATAACTCATGTACGCAATTGTAGAGATAGCTGGTAAACAGTTTAAAGTAACTAAGGATTTATATATATATACTCCCAAGATGGATCAGGAAGCAGGCTCTTCTGTTTCTTTTGATAAAATCTTACTTTTACAAAACGACCAAGACATACAAGTAGGTGCTCCTACTGTAGCAGGTGCTAAAGTGGAAGGTAAGGTTATCGAGCATGTAAAGGGCGATAAAATTACTATTTTCAAAAGAAAAAGACGAAAAGGTTATAAAGTAAAGCAAGGACACCGCCAAGGTTATACGAAAGTTTTAATTCAAAATATCTTAAGATAATTAGACAATGGCACATAAAAAAGGAGGAGGAAGTACCCGCAATGGTAGAGACTCAGCTAGTAAACGTTTAGGTATTAAGAAGTTTGGAGGAGAGCATGTATTAGCAGGAAATATCCTTGTAAGACAAAGAGGTACCCAGCATAATCCTGGCAAAAATGTAGGACTCGGTAAAGATCATACATTATATGCATTACTTGAGGGGACTGTCCTCTTTAAAAAAGGGGCTAAAGGGAGATCTTATGTATCGGTAGAACCGGTAAAAGAAAACTAAGTAACTTATTATCTATATACTTTAAATCTTTTTAATTGAAAAGATTACATAAAAATCTGTTGAATAACTTACCATGGCTGTAAAAATAAGATTAACAAAAAGAGGACGTAAGAAATTAGCACTATATGATATTGTGGTGGCTGACCAAAGAGCACCTAGGGATGGGCGTTTTATAGAAAAACTAGGTAATTACAATCCTAATACAAACCCTAGTACTGTTGTACTAAAAGAAGATAAAGTAATTCAATGGTTATTTAATGGTGCGCAGCCCACCGATACTGTTAAGAGCATTTTATCCTCTCAAGGCATCTTACTAAAAAAACATCTTCTAATAGGTGTAAAAAAAGGTGCTATTACACAAGAAGAAGCAGACAAAAGGCTCCTTGTTTGGAAAGAATCTAAAACGCAGAAACCAAGCAAATTTAAATTATCAGTTTAGCATACGACAAATGAATAATTAAAGCCTGTTACTTTTGAACAGGCTTTAAAGTTAAAGTATATTTAAAGAATTAGTTCTCCTACACCAACTTTTTCCCGTCTTATAATAACGAACTTTACGATAAAAAAGATAATATTTCTCAATAAGTTAGTAAGTTTGTTTCTATAATTGTTTTCCTTTTAAACCAAACAAATCAGCTTATGCGTAAGTTAACACATATACTTTTGTATAACCTATTAGCGCTACATTGTTATGGTTGTGGTGCTACCAACAGTATTAAACTGACCAAGTCGCTTTTAACAAATACTTCTCAAGATTGTACACATTACCTTTCTTCTACCAAGCATGGAGATGAATTAATCGTATCCTATGCTCCTGAAAAAGTTATGACTAGCTTTTTACGCTATTACTTTTCACCTTGGGAGCAGCCTTTCATATCATTTAGCTTGAATCAGTTATGTGAGGCCCAGAAGAAAAAGATTAGCCAACTTTTACAAAATCCTGGTTGGGCACTTAATAGGCATCCAATTAACGCTAATTTTATCACAGAAATTAGTAAAAATATAGATATTGATAACTTTCCTAATTTCCAACAGCCAGCCATTGTAGTACATGGTACAAACCTTAGGTCTGTTCCTTGTGACAAGCCCTCTTTTTCATGTCCTTTTGCTGATGGAGAAGGCTATCCTTTTGACAATTGGCAAGAATCATATTTAACTCCTAATGAACCTTTATATTTGCTTCATACAACACAAGATGGAGCCTGGTATTTTGCAGTAACAGGAAGCCATACTTTGGGTTGGGTACAACGTCAGGATGTAGCACTTGTTACTCCAGCATTTATTGCTGAATGGAGAACAGGTAAATATGTAACACCATTACAGGACAATATATCTGTAAAAGATAGCCCATGTGCTCCGCTTACACGGGTAGGACAACTGATGCCTTTAGCCAAAGATCAGCCTAATCAAAATTGCTATCAAGTACTTACTGTAGCTACTGATGCTCAAGGATATGCTATTATAAAAATAGCTGCTGTTAGTAAGCAAGAAATAGGCTTAATGCCCTTATTAGCTACGCCTAACAATATGGCGCATATTACTAACAATTTAATAGGACAGCCTTATAGCTGGGGAGGGTTACAGGGTTATCGTGATTGTTCAGCATTACTCAAAGATCTACTTATGCCTTTCGGCATTTGGATGCCCAGAGATTCAGGACCACAAGCAAAAGCTGGTAAGCGTATATCTTTAGAAGGTTTAAAAAATGAACAAAAACAAGCATTAATTGTAGCGCAAGGTATACCTTTTTTCTCTCTTCTTTGGATGCCTGGACATATTGTATTATACATAGGAGCGCAAGAAGATAAAATATATGTATATAATGATATATGGGGTTTACGTACTGGTGAAAAAACCCGAGCAATTATAGGAAGGACAGCTATTATGCCAGCTGATTTTGGAAAACAGCACTCCAATATTGAAGCCACCTTATTAGATAGATTTAAAAGTTTAATAAGCTTAGAAAATAGACTAACCAAACCAGATGATAGTCTGGAATTGTTCAAAGCTCAATAACTTAAGATAATTAATATTCTACCCTTTTAACTATCTATAAGTTATAAGAATAATAGCTCACAGATAATAAATTTTACTTAAATACATATTTATTTCATTTAAAATTATACTAGCTAGATTTCAATCAATCATAGAATTTAGTTAGTATACTTTAATTACAAACCACTCACCGATCATCAAATTATTTCATACAACAATTTCTTTATGCGTCTTATCAAACATATAGATTATTATCTATTCTTTGTATTCTTATGTGATGGTTGTGCCGTAGCAAATAGTGTAACCTTAACTAGAGACCTTTCTACTAATATAATTCAGGAATGTACATCTTATATTTCTGATTCATCCCAAGTTGATCAACCCATAATAATCTACGACCCTGATCAAGTAATGCAAAGTTTTTTGAAGTACCATTTTAATTCATGGGAACAGCCTTTCTTATCATTTAGCCCAGAACAGCTATATGAAGCACAAAAGGCAAGGTATAAGCTTTTTGAAGAGTCTGGTTGGGGAATCAATAGGCATCCAATCAGCACAGAATTGGTTATGGAAATTATAAATAACATGGATTTAAATAATTTCTTTAATTGCAAAATACAGCCTGCTATTTTAGTAAGAGCCACTAATCTTAGGGGCCTTCCGTCTGATAACCCATCTTTCACACATCCTTTTGCTGATGGAGAAGGTTATCCTTTTGATAATTGGCAAGCTTCCTATTTACCTACTAATGAGCCAGTATGTTTAGTTCATCAAACGCTAAACAAAGCATGGTATTTTGTGGTTACAAGTAGCCATTCTTATGGTTGGATAAAGCGTGAAGATATAGCATATGTTACCCCAGAATTTATTGCTAAATGGAAAACAGGAAATTACATTACACCGTTACTAGATAATTTGCCTATACAAGGTAATTCATTTAGCCCACTTGCACGTATAGGACAGCTCATTCCATTAGCTGAAGTACAACCTAATATAAATACTTATGATATTCTTACAGTATCTGTAGATTCCAAAGGCTATGCTACCATTAAAAATAGCAATATTAGTAAAACAGGAACCACGCCAATGCCCCTAATAGCTACTCTTAATAACATGGCTCGTTTGGCGAACAACCTAATGGGACAGCCTTATAGCTGGGGAGGGTTACAGGGTTATCGAGACTGTTCAGCATTAACTAAAGATTTACTTATGCCTTTTGGCATTTGGATGCCTCGTAATTCAGCTTCACAAGCAAAAGCAGGAACATTTATATCTCTAAAAAATTTAAAAAAACGACAAAAAGTACAGTTAATTACAGAGCAAGGTATACCTTTCTTTTCTCTTATTTGGATGCCTGGGCATATTGTATTATATATAGGTTTAAAGCAAGGGAATGTCTACGTATATAATGGTATATGGGGTATGCGTACTGGCAAAACAAAGCGAGCAATCTTGGGCAAAACAGTTATCATGCCCATTGACTTTGGCAACAAATATTTTAATATTAAGCAATCGCTATTAGAAAAGGCCGAAGGAATTGTACTATTAAATAATAGGCTGACTACTCCTAACGACACCTTACCCTTGTTTATGCATAAGTGTAATTGAAAATTTCAACTATCATCAAAATACAAGGAACTTTAAAGGTTACTTAAGGCAGCTTTAGCAATTTACAGATATGCCTTATATCCTTCTTCCTCTACCTTTTTTAGCAGTTTTTTTAGATCTTGTACTTTATCTTGCGGGCAAATTAAAACAATATCTTCATGTTGTACAATTACTAGATTGTCAATACCCAAAGCAGCAATTAATTTTTTTCCACTAGTTTTTATCAAACAATTATGACTAGCTAACGTTACTACTTTGCCTTGGCAAGTATTTCCTTGGTTATCTCTGCCTAAATACTCATATAATGCATTCCAAGTACCTAAATCTCTCCATCCAAAATCTTGACATACTACATACAGCTGGTCTGCTTTTTCTAGAATGCCATGATCAAAGGATGTATTAGGTAATGATTTATATAAGTTTAACAGTGATAGTTGGTACTCTTTCTTACTTACATTTAGAAGAAGATTTAGCTGATCAAAAGCAGTCCAAATGTTTGGCAAATATGTTCGCAAACTTTTTATAAAAACACTTAATCTGCCAATAAAAATACCTGTATTCCAAACATAATTACCTTGTGCTATATAAGCCTCAGCCTGAGCTCTAGGAGGCTTTTCTACAAAATTAGTTATAGGTTTAACAATGCCTTTTTCCCGGTTATCATAACTTATATAACCATATCCTGTTGCTGGATTCTCACATGGTACACCTACTAAGGTAATTGATAAAGAAGTATACTCAAATTGTAAAGCTTGTTGAATAAGATTTATAAATAATTCTTCTTGTTGAATGTAGTGGTCAGCTGGCGTTATAACCAAGGTTGCTTCTGGGTAATGTTTGTTGATAGTAGCACAAGCATATGCTATACAAGAAGCCGTGTTTCTAGAAATAGGTTCACCTAAAATTTGCTGTTTATTTATCCACGGAAGCTGCTTTTTAACTGTTGTCGCATAACGTTTCTGAGTAACTACCCATATATTCTCTCGAGGAATGATTTGTATAAACCTTTCAACAGTCGCTTGCAAAAACGTTTTTCCAGTACCTAAGAAATCATGGAATTGTTTAGGCATAGATTGGGTACTCCAAGGCCAAAGGCGTTGTCCACTTCCACCAGCCATAATAACTACATGAGTATCACTTTGTCTATCCATGTTTTAAGCTACTGGTTATATTTAGAAAGATGCAATTTTGTTCTTACCCATTTAAAATCAAACCTACACTTTATCAATCCTGAATTGTTTGTAATACTAACATACTACCTCTATAGTGATAATATCTTCCAACCTAGCAAGCATTTAATTTAAAACTATACCTTAAAAATTGCTAGAGAAATAGATATAAACAACCTATACTATGCCTGTTAAACAAGTGAATAATTCAATAAACAGGTATAAGCCATGTGCATTGTCAGAAACATAATTGATTAAACTTTTTGCCAGTTTAAGGCCTTTTCATCCAACGGTATAACCTTCTCATTATAATGCTCTTGTATTTGCAAGTTAACAGATGAGCGAGTCTGAGAATGGCTATCTTTAAGTTGTATCCTAAGTTCTACTTTTTCTTTAGACCCTAAAGTTTCTTTATGTATATAGTTTGACAAACTAATTGGTGTTTTTGTATCAATTACCTCACCATTAGCTGGGTTTATAAATATAAAAGTTGCAGCATCAACTTCCTTTTCACTATTTTTGTTTTTACCACCTTTTATTTCACTTGCACATTGAATATAAATATTTTTTATATTGACAAGTGCTTCACTTGAATTCTTGATAGAAAATGTAGCTTGATTGTTACCATGTATGACTTGGCCATCTTTTATGTCTACAATTTTTAGCTGAAGATTTTCTACTAAAATAGATGCGGTTGATAGTACAGTATCTTTATATAATAATTCAAACTTAAACTCTGCACTTGGCTGATTATTAAATTTTACAGGCAAGCCAGAATGGTCAAAATTTATTAAATTTTCTACAGATTTCTCTATAACTCCGCCTAGTGTAACTGCATGATTACTTATATTTTTATAAAATACTTTTAGATGTTTTTTTGGTAGCATATTACAGTTATCAATAAAATACTCTACGCGATTATCTGATCTATAATACTCAGCTCGAATATTGGGAGATACTTTTTTCCATTCTATGTATAAGAAGTCGTATTCTTTTTCTTTATACAATAATCGCAACAAAAATTTAGCTTTTTCATCCTGCCCAGGATAAATGGAAATTCTTTTAGAAATAGTTGTATTGTCTGCTATTTGCCCTAAATCTAGCTCTTGGCCTTGGCTATTTTGCCCATCTATACTTAGACTAGCATAATTACCTTCTACCCTACTTATAGCTAACTTTAACTGACCAGCTTCCGTAATATTGCTTCCCAGATTATGTACTTGCACAGTAAGCTCTCTATTTTCTCCATGTACTTCTATTTCCTCCAGTTCTAATACTTTATATTCTTTTAGTTCTAGTAGTTTACCTTCTTTGTATGGTACTAGCTTTAGCCCATGTGTGAATTCTGCTTGAGATTCCCAGCTTACTTGATCTTTTTGTAAAGAGTTTCTCTTTTCATCAAGAAGCTCAAAACCCACTTTTAGGTCAAGAATATCCATGGCAGGTGTAAAATTTGGTACAAGAATAATTGGTAGGCTAAAAGATTTATGTTGTTCTACTGATGTAAGATAAAATTCGCTCAACTCTTCATCTACGCTTACTTTTCGAACTTCCATTGACGTAGCATTTCTATAGGTTATGTAACTATCTTTATTGATACCTGTTGCTGTATAATAAGTAATTTTCAATCTACATTTCTTGAGCCTAGCTTCAGTAAAACCATCTAAAAGTGTAAAATTGATTTTTACTTCTCTCTCACCAGCCTTTAACTCATTAGGTATAACGTTCATTACAACAGCTTCTTGCTTCGGTTTCTTATGATCCTTTGGGGCATTAATTAAGGTAGGAGGCCCCTGGTTAGGGTTTGAACAATCACAAGCATTGATGAAAAATAAAAAGGCTATACCAAGTGTTATAGTAATTTTTGATGAGGAAATAGTATGCAGTTTACTAAAAATTAATCTCATAAAAGCTAATTTAAAAGGTATATTAGGACCCTAATTTAAATACTAAATTGCACAAATAATATTGATAATGTTATAAAATTATATATCAGTGGAATTACCTAAATATAAGCATTATAAAGGCTACCTAGCAGCCTATAAATATTATTTAATGTGTGCTTGTAATCCATTTGGCATATAGCTTTCTCATGTTCTCATTGATATCATGATGGATTAGCTCAATACTAATATGCGGAGCAGGAATAATTTCTTGAGGTATTTTTGTAGGCCACTCGATAAAGCAATAGCCTGTTTCAAAGTAGTATGGAAAATCCATCTCTATGGCTTCTTCTACACTTCCTAATCTATATGCATCTATATGATGCGCAAAATCCCCAGAAGTTAAATGGTAAGTATTGATTAATGAAAAGGTGGGGCTAGATACATATTCTCTTATTCCTAGTTGCTTACATATAGCCTGTATAAGCGTGGTTTTACCGGCTCCTAGCTCACCTGTAAACAACCAAATTTTACAGGGGCCTGCATAACTAAGAAGTTGTTTGGCTACTGACTCAAGATTATTCAAATAGGTAATAGTTGAAAGAGGTTCGTATGCTTGCATAAAGTTGATGTATTTTTAATATAAATCAGCCAATAATAATATATAATCTATTTATAGACTAATATAAATGCTGTAAGGATTAACCTTAATTTTAATACGAAGGATATAGTAGGAAGTTGTACTAGCTTTTAAGATTTCTATTAGTTGAATGTATGATCAAAATCTTCTCTATAAGTGTATTACAACAAGATCTTGTTTTAGAACATAATCGTACCCACTTGCAATAATAGAGAACTTTAAGACTCTAATCTAGCGACAAGCCTGTTTGAGAGGTTTTAGATGATAGAGTTTAAAAAGAGGCTCCATAGTGTAACTTTTTTATTTACAGAAGAAACTTGTTCGCTGGTAAATGACGCAATCATAAACAGCATTAAGGAATATAAAAAACTCTGCATGAGTTTTAAGCTAAATGTAAACAAGAAAGAGCTGCTAAATACTTTTATATCTAGACAGCTCTCTTAAGAGAAGTATTAAAATTATATATTTATGCTTTTATAGATACTTCTACACCGCTTGGTAACTCTAACTTCATTAATGCATCTATAGTTTTAGAACTATTAGAATAAATATCTATCAGCCTTTTGTAAGTGCTTAGCTGAAATTGTTCCCTAGACTCTTTATAAACGTGCGGAGAACGTAATACAGTATATACTTCCTTTTTGCTAGGAAGTGGTATAGGGCCACTAACAACTGCTTTTGTATTTTTAACAGCTTGTACTATTTTCTCAGCTGATTTATCAATTAAGTTATAGTCGTAAGATTTTAATTTTATACGAATTTTTTGGGCCATATTTATTATTTATTTGCTGTTCCTTTTACTTTTTCTACAATGCTATCTGCGAGTTGCTTAGGGACTTGTTCATAACGAGAAAAAGTCAATGTAGCTGCCGCACGACCAGAGGTGATTGTACGAAGATCTGTTACATAACCAAACAGCTCTGACAAAGGTACATCTGCTTTGATAACTTGTGTATTTCCTTTAGCATCCATACCACGCATAATACCTCTACGTTTATTTAAATCTCCAGTTACAGGACCGGTAAACTCATCGGGCGTAGTTACTTCTACTGCCATGATAGGCTCCATAATTACTGGGCTAGCTTTCTTAGCAGCTTCTTTAAAACCAATACGTGCTGCCAATTCAAAAGATAGCGAGTCAGAGTCTACTTCATGGAACGAACCATGTATGAGTTTTACCTTCATAGATTCTACCGGATAACTTGCTAATGGGCCGTTAGCCATAGCAGCGGCAAAGCCTTTTTGTATAGCTGGTATGAATTCTCTTGGGATAGCTCCTCCAACAATTTCATTAGTAAACTGTAGACCCATTTGGCCATCTTCTCTAGGCCCTAATTCAAACACAATATCAGCAAATTTACCTCTACCACCTGTCTGTTTTTTATATACTTCTTTGTGTTCTACAGTAGAAGTAAGAGATTCCTTGTAAGCTACTTGTGGTGCACCTTGATTAATCTCTAATTTAAATTCTCTTCTAAGCCTGTCAATAATAATCTCCAAGTGTAGCTCGCCCATACCTTTCATAACCGTCTGTCCGGTTTCTTCATTGGTTTCAATATGTAAGGTAGGGTCTTCCTCTACTAGCTTTGAAATAGCCATGGAAAGTTTATCTACATCAGCTTGCTTTTTAGGCTCAATAGAATAACCAATCACAGGCTCTGGGAAAACAATACTTTCAAGTGTAAGTTTGTTTTTTTCATCGGTAAGCGTATCACCAGTCCTAATATCTTTAAATCCTACAGCTGCACATATATCACCTGCTTCTATACTATCTATAGGATTTTGCTTATTAGCATGCATTTGCATTAGCCTAGATATACGTTCTTTTTTTCCTGTTCTATTATTATAGACATAAGAGCTACCATCTAGCTTACCAGAATAAACGCGCATAAAAGCCAATCGTCCTACAAAAGGATCAGTTGCGATTTTAAATGCTAGTGCTGCAAAAGGTTCGTTTACATCGGGCTTTCTTATCATTTTCTCTTCTGTATCTGGGTTAGTTCCTTGTACAGGAGGAAGATCTAAAGGAGAAGGTAAATAAGCGCAAACAGCATCTAACAAGGCTTGCACTCCTTTATTTTTAAAGGATGCTCCGCACAACACCGGGCTGATAGACATATCTATAACAGCCTTACGGATAGCAACCATTATTTCTTCTGTTGTAATGGTATTAGGATCATTAAAATACTTTTCCAGTAACACCTCATCATATTCAGCCACACTTTCCATTAATTTTTGACGATACTCCTCTACAGTTTCTTTTAGGTCTTCTGGTATAGGTACTACCTGGTAAGTCATACCTAAATCTTCATCATTCCAAATGATAGCTTGGTTACGGATCAGGTCTACAACACCTTTAAAGGTATCTTCACTACCTATAGGTATTTGTAAAGGAATAGGGTTCGCACCTAACTTACTTTTTATTTCTGAAACTGCATTGAAAAAATCGGCACCAGCTCGGTCCATTTTATTAACAAAGCATATTCTAGGAACTCTGTATTTATCAGCTTGTCGCCAAACAGTTTCTGACTGAGGTTCTACACCTGATACAGCACAAAAAAGTGCAACGGCTCCATCTAAAACACGTAATGAACGCTCTACTTCTACTGTAAAATCTACGTGTCCAGGTGTATCAATAATATTAACGCTATATTGTTGTGTATCCTTAGTAACTTGCCCTTGTACAGTAGGATATTTCCAAAATGTAGTAGTAGCTGCGGCAGTAATTGTAATTCCACGCTCCTGCTCTTGCTCCATCCAATCCATAACAGCACCGCCTTCGTGCACTTCTCCTATTTTGTGGGTAAGACCAGTATAGTATAATATACGTTCGGTAGTAGTAGTTTTACCGGCATCAATGTGTGCCATGATGCCTATGTTTCTTAATAATTTTAAATCTTTGGCCATAATTAAATTTTAAAGTGCGAGAACGCTCTATTAGACTCTGCCATTTTATGCATATCAGCCTTTTTCTTAACTGACTTACCTTCTCCTTGAGAAGCGGCTATTATCTCATAGGCTAATCTTTCTTGCATAGTTTTTTCACCACGCAATCTAGCTTGTTCAAGCATCCATTTTATACCCAAAGATATTCTACGTTCAGGACGAACTTCTATAGGAACTTGTAGTGTAGCACCTCCTACACGGCGCCTTTTCACTTCTACAGAAGGAAACACATTACTTAAAGCTTTTCTCCATACTTCCAAACCAGATTCTCCAGTCTTATCACCTACAATATCTACAGCACTATAAAATATGTCATAGGCCAAGTTTTTCTTACCTCCTTTCATGAGGTTATTAACAAACCTGGTTACCAGTGGATCTTTATATTTAGGGTCAGGTAATAAAGTTCTCTTCTTAGGGCTACCTTTTCTCATGGTATTATCTTATTGGGTGAACAATTATTTATTTTTTTGATTTAGATTTGGCTGCTGCCTGTTTAGCGGCACCTTTCTTTGCACCATATCTAGACCTACTCTGTACACGTCCATTAACACCGGCCGTATCTAATGTACCTCGTATGATGCGATAGTTGATACCTGGCAAATCGTTTACTCCACCTCCTTGAATAAGGACTGCAGAGTGCTCTTGTAGATTATGTCCTTCTCCAGGTATATAAACGTTAACCTCTTTTCCGTTAGACAGCCTTACTTTTGCCACTTTCTTCATAGAAGAATTAGGCTTCCTAGGCTTCATTGTGGTCACTTTGGTACAGATACCTCTTCTTTGTGGGCATCCTCCCAAAGCAGGAGACTTAGATTTATACTTTATTTTTTTTCTTCCTTTTCTGATTAATTGTTGTATGGTTGCCATGTAGCCGTAATTTAAAAAAGTATACTTGTCTTCATAAAGACAGTTTATTGATTTGCAAAATTAATTAAAACAAATCAATTAAGCCAAATAAAAAACGCATGTATTGTAAATTGACAGGAAAATTGTAACATAAATACAATATATAGCTCTTGTAAGCTATATACACTTACAAGCATTATCCCCCAAATATAAAAAGATTTATTGAAAATGAGCTTCGGAGATACATATTTTATTTCTGCCTATAAAGGTAACACTAAAGTAATTGTAAACTTATTATATACCTTAACAAGTTTACAATTACATCTAACTAATATTCCTATCGTAACAATAGCTTAGCTACTTCGTTATGAGGCATAAGGTTAAATCTCTAGCCGATTATAACCAACTATTGAGATAAAAAATTTCAATAAATAAAAGAATTTCTAAAGCTATGACTAAAGTACAACAAGCTAACTTTCACCATTGTTACAGTACAAATATTTAACAATCAAACATAAGTCCATTAATCACATATCTAAGCTTTATTGACAGTTGTGCGGCCAACTTATGTTTAAGTAGAAAGATTAACTATAAGAAGATTTAACGAGCATTTTTATTGTAAAAGTTAGCGTCAGCTTAAAAATATTTTAATTCTCCCTTAAAAATAATTTTAAGCATAACGCATTAACTTCTCTTATTGCAGTGTTACCTATTATAGTTTATAACATGCTTCTATTTATTATTATCAACTATCTGTACTTCTACTCGTTAATTTAATCTTTAAACGATCCTATATAGCCAAGAATTAATTATAGTTATGTAAACTCTTTGAACTTTCTATTTTTTTGAGATCACTTAAAATTTGTTTTAGGTGATCACTTTTTATAGAACGGACATATCTATTATAAGCAGTCTTCCATGGACCAAATTCACGTGGCAAGCTACTCCAAGGCGATCCCGTACGCATAACCCAACATACAGCCTCTAAAAACATTCTATCATCTTTTCCCCTTTTAAGTTTAGTGCTACTGAAAAAAGGTTCAAACTTTTTCCAAATAGAGTCAGTTATTACAGGTTTTAGCATAAGAATTATTTTTAAGTTTTAAATAATTAAGTTTATTTTTTCATCAAAATCAATACTTATACCATTATATGTGCTTGAAAAAAACGGCTATTTCCTGGCAAACAAGAAAAGTAGCCAAGTTGTTAAACATATTTTTGACACTGTTGTTGTTAGGGACGCTTACACTTAATCCCCTGTTATACAGTTGTAGTTGTATTAGCGATGATCGGAAAACGATTGAGGTTTGTTTTACCCCTGGGGGACGATGTATTTATTTAATAGAAAAAGCCATTGCAGAAGCGCATGAAGAAATTCTTGTACAAGCCTATTATTTTACTTCTAACCGTATTGCGAAGGCGCTTATTGCAGCTCATTTGAAGGGAGTAACAGTTAAAATATTAGTGGATCGCTCGCAGTTGATTCAAAGAGGGTCGCAATTAAAAAAATTATCTAAAAATGGTATTATTATCTTTATTGATAAGGTAACTGGTGTAGCACATAATAAAGTGATGGTTATTGATGATAAATATGTACTTACTGGCTCTTATAACTGGACGCATAACGCAGAGTATAAAAATGCCGAAAACCTCCTATTAATTTATGATAAACACACAAACAGAATCTATAGGCAAAATTGGGAACAACGGGTACAACAAAGCACAAATTATTTAGCTAGCGGATATTGAGATAATGCTAAATAAAGCCTAAAAATTTATGATATGCGAAACACTAAATTGCTAAAAAGATTATTGAAACTAATATAAAAATACAATTGGAGAAGCCTATTTTTTCTTAAAATTTACTTAGGTGAAGATATTATAATCAAATCTAACTCGGATTAGGTCCTAATTTAAGAATTCAGCAAAGCATTGTACCAATAACCTATGTTTTTTAATAAAATACGGCTTGACAATCGTCTTTAACGTATTAAGTAGTTATCAAGTAGACTTCACAGATTATAAGCAATATCGGCAGGGGCGAAATGACTCCTGTCGATACAACCGCTATACATAGTTTTTCAAGGTATAAAGTAATTTATTCTAGTTTTATTGTGCTGCTTTAGGCTTAATCCTTTCATCTAGACCTTCACCTAAATGAACTTTTGAATAGTCATTTGGTATTTTATTTCTTTTATTGGGTATGTTTATATTAGCACCCTTATCTAACAACAATTTTATTCCCCCTCTATTAGTTCTAAGAACAGCTAAATGTAAGGGAGTAATTCCATTTACATCTTGTGCATTTATATCAAGCCCTTTTTCTATTAGCTTTTCTGCTTCTTCATTCAAACCATAAGCAATAGCTATATGCAAAAGGCTACGTCTATTTTCCCCAAGTTTATAATTCAATGCTTTATCTAAATTTCTTGTAATCAGTTCATTCAATAAGAATTTCAACATTACTATGTTCTTTTCGCGAAATACAAAATCTAGTACTGAGCCCTCATCATGTAGATCATTATCAGGAACAATTGTAATATCAGCCCCTCGATCTAATAAAGCACGTATTATATCCATGTTTAGTTTTTTCTGCTCTGGAGTATGTTGCCAACGTACAAGTTGGTCTATGAGCTCCCCCAAAGCAGTAGGATGATAGTGATATTCGATACCCATTTGATTAACATTTACGGCTTCACCATCTTTTAGCTTGGTTAATAGATCTTTTAGAAAAGATGATATACCATTAGCATAGTTAACCATTTCTTGAGTAATTAATGCAGGGTTGTTTTCTCCTGTAGGCTTTGCGTCTTTATTCGCCTTCTTCTTAACTGCTTGTTCTTTAGTTTCCTTTACTAATTTTTCAACATTTACAGCTATTTCTTTAGCTTCTTGAGCAATATCTTTACCTTCTTTTATACCATAGGCACCAGCTATATCATTAGCATAGCCAAGCATTTTATTCATATCGTACAAAGCTTCATCTAAGCTACGTAGGTTAATGTCTGTATCACCAACATTTAACTTCTGACTAGCATCTTCAGCTTGTCCAGCATAATGATCTACACCATTTTTAGCTATCTCAATAGCTCCCATGATTTTCCAGTTTGCAGATTTGAGAGTCTCATTAACAAGGAAACCGATACCAGATTTAGTACTTTGCTGCAGTTCATGATCCATCTTACTTAAATCTATCATTTGCAGTAAACTTTTAAGCTCCTTTTCAATACCAATTATCTCTTTTATACTTTTAGACCAAGCATCGTAATCAGACTTTACTCCTAACCCTTTCAAGGATAATGCTATTTCAGAATTAGTAATCTCTTGATTATAATTTTTGACAAGTTCATTTAACTTATTTTTAAGAGGATTTAATACTGTACCTATTTTGGTTTGGTTTACCCAGGTTAGTGCTATTTTATGCAAACTAAAGTTCGCTTCATCAAACAGTTCTACAGTAAGGTCTGCACTATATATATCCGGAGCAAGAATTGGATCTTTTTGTAAAGAAAAGGATAGGCTCTTTTTCGCTCCTAATTGCTCCTTCCCTATAATGGTTTTTAATGTAGTATTAATTGCAGTACTAGCTGGCAAATTCTCTATTTTAAAAGCAACATCTTGATTATTGCTAAGTACTAACCTTATTTTATTAGTATTTACTATGTCACCTATATTCTTTAAAGTAATATTGATTTTATCCTGGTCCTTGAAAGTGTGAGATGAAGCCTCCATTTTTAAACTAACTCCTTGTGCTTTCCAAGTTGTCATTTGGCTGGTGACCTCTTCATCAGCTCGTTTGACACGTATAGTCACCTGGCTCTCATCTTTTCCATTTGGGTTAACTAATTTAAAACGAATAGGAACTGTGTTTTTATTCACCGGTATGAGAACAGAACCAATCAATTTATCTAATAATATTATTGCTTTTTTTGCCTTTAGTAGATTACCATCTTGTTTTATAAAAGCAAAATCTACTGCATTGTCACTGGTTATTTCTATAATAAATTCACGAGGATCTATAGCTGCTACATTATTGCAAAGTATGAAGCTAGCTTCGTTATCACCTACAAATGGTGTCAAACCTTGAATTTGTAGGTTGCTTTGTTGCCAACTTACAGAGATAGGCTTTTCTTGAATTTCCCCTTGGCAAATTAGTTGGATTTCAAAAGCAGCTTTTGAATCAGTCTTTGAATCTATGGTTAAATTTTGTGCGAGGTTTTTAGTACCTGCTGGTACTTCTCCTATTTCTATTTCATAAGTATTAGCAATATCAGTAGGTTTAGATCCTACTATTACAGCCTTACCCCCTTGTATACGAGTTATCCGCAACTTGAGGGTACCAGCTCCTACAATTTTACTGCTAGAGTTATGAATGTTGAGTTTTATTTCTTTTTCGTTTCCTTGTAAATTTGCTGAACTTTTTAAGCTAAGAATAGGCAATGTTTTATCTAGCTCATATCTTACATCGTAGCTATCTATTAGGTTTCCAGTAGAATCGAATGCTTCAAACCGATAAATTAATAAATCTACTTCCTTGTTAGGCTTTAGCTTAAAGTCTACCTTCAGAGTACCATTATTATGCTCGAAATCATTTAATGTTACAAAGTGATTGAGTTGGCGACTTAGCTTTTCTTCCACTTCTTTCTCTCCTTTAGCATTATGATATTCTAGCTGACTACCGCTACCCCCTTTTTGTTCAATTATGCTAGCTTTTAGCTGAAATTTTTCTAAATTAACTTTTTTTCTAGCTTCTGCTAGTTGAAAGGTAACTGTAGTATTTGGCTTAGTTTCAGATAAATGGAGAGGGGCTACTGCAAAGGTAAGCCTACCTATATGATTGCCTTGTGTTGGACCATCGTTACATCCACAGGAAATAGTGCTAAAAATCAAGCCTATGCTAAATATTAAAGATAAAGTTAGATCTCGTTTTAGTATATTAAAGCTGATTGTCATAAAAAATGAAGTTTTTGGTAATTTGTTTAAGATAAAATGAAATGAGACGTCTATCCTGTACAAGGTATAGAGAACAGACATCAAAATAGTGAAGTCTTTTAGTTTAGGTTACAAAGCTAAAAAATATTTCAAAAAATCCATGTACCAACGCTATATCTTCTTTATCAATACTAATAAACAATAACCGGACCTAAGTTTATAACATACCAAATAATTATTGGAAAGTAAATCTATAAATATAAACCACAAAAATAAGCAAAGGCATACTTCCCTTTATTCAGCTATTCAATATGGCCACTTAGAAATAGCTCAATTTTTAATAGAAAAAGGGGCTAACGTAAATGCTAAAAATAGGTATGATGCAACTCCTTTGCAGGAAACTGTACAAAGATAGTAGAGCTGCTAATAGAAAATGACGCCGACTTACATGCTACAAATAATCGGGGCTTAACTCCACTACAACTAGCGATACATTAAGGTCATATAGCAATGTAAACAATTACCGCTTAGCAATTTATCATTATGATTCGAATAAGATTTTCTCTTTCTTACCCAGAGCCGTAATGATACGTTAAGCACAGCAAACTTATTTTATTTTTTTCGTCATTAACAATTAAGCTTTAACTTAGCGAACATATCAATACCATACTATCTGCTATGCAAATACCAAGCACAGTAAAAAATATACTCTTTATAGACATAGAAACTGTACCTTGTGTAGCTGATTATGAAAAATTAACAGCGCCACAAAAACTACTATGGGGCAAAAAAGCTACTTCATTAGGAGCAACAGATATACAGGAAATTCATAACCTTTTCTCAGAAAGAGCTGCTATTTATGCCGAGTTCGGAAAAGTAATAGTTATCGGATTAGGTCATATTACATTTGACATTTGTGGAGATCCATCCTTACATGTTCAAGCACTCAGCAGCCATAATGAAAAAGAGCTTTTAGAACAGCTTAGAAATATATTAGAAGAAAAGTACCAGCAAGAAAATATTAGGCTTTGTGCACACAATGGGAAGGAATTTGATTTTCCTTATCTATGCAGACGTATGCTAGTAAATGGAATCAGTTTACCTACTGTATTAGACTGTGCAGGAAAGAAACCATGGGAAGTTACTCATTTAGATACCATGGAAATGTGGAGGTTTGGAGATAGAAAAAGTTTTACTTCTTTAGATCTGCTTGCCAATTTGTTTGGAGTAAATTCTAGTAAAACACTAATGGATGGAAGCGAGGTAAGCCACTTCTATTATGTAGAAAACGACTTGCCACGCATAGCTAAATATTGTATGCAAGATGTACTAGTAGCCTCTCAAATTTTCCTTAAATTAAATAATTGGCAAACTATTAAAGAAACAAATATTATCTTTGCCTAGTAAAAGGTTTGCAAAAGCTAATTTAAGCTTTTGTTTTTCTTGATAGAGGTGTTGAATAGGCTGCTATTGCAAGGGTTTTTAGAGGGGCTAAGCCCCTTTTTGCTTCAGTTATGCCAAGCTTAAAACACTAAATATATTATACGTTTTTACAAAAACGAAAATGGAGAGCAAAAAACTAATTGAGACATTTGCGGAATTTGCTAGATCTAAAAATGTAGATCGGCCTACGGTAATCAGAATCTTGGAAGAAGTATTCAAGGCAATGATTCATAAAAAGTTTGGAACAGATGATAATTTTGACATTATTATCAACCTAGACCAAGGCGATTTACAAATATGGCGCTTTAGAGAAGTAGTAGATGATAACTCTGAAGATATTTGGGACCATGATAAAATCAGCTTATCCGAAGCAAAAAGAATAGAAGAAGATTTTGATATTGGAGAAGAAGTATCAGAAGAAATTAGTGTAGATAGTTTTGGAAGGCGAGCTATTACTGCTGCTAGACAAACACTTATCCAAAAAGTAAAAGATTTGGAAAAGGATGCTTTATACTTGAAATATACGCAACTTATTGGAGAAATGATTACTGTGGAAGTACATCAAATACTTCCTCAAGAAGTCATTTTAGTTGACGAAGAAAGAAAAGAGCTATTTTTACCTAAATCAGAACAGATATTTAAGGATACCTTTAAAAAAGGTGAATATATAAGAGCTGTAGTACACCGAATAGACCTACAAAAAAGTACTCCTAAAGTTATTCTTTCTAGGACCTCTCCTATATTCTTAGAAAGGCTATTTGAAAGTGAAGTTCCAGAAATTTTTGATGGTATCATAACTATTAAAAAAGTAGTACGTGAGCCTGGAGAAAGGGCAAAAGTTGCTGTAGAATCTCTAGATGATAGAATAGATCCTGTAGGCGCTTGTGTAGGCATCAAAGGTTCTAGAATACATAGTATTGTTAGAGAATTGCAAAACGAAAATATTGACGTTATTAACTATACTGATAACTTAGAACTTTATATTAGTCGTGCTTTAAGCCCTGCGAAGATAAGTAGTATACAAATGAAAGGAGATAGAGTAGCTGTATACCTAAAGCCAGACCAAGTCTCATTAGCCATAGGAAAGGGGGGGCAAAATATAAAACTGGCTAGTAGACTTGTGGATAAAGAAATAGATGTATACAGAGAGGTTGATAGTATTGGTGAAGATGTAAATTTAGAAGAATTTGCTGATGAAATAGAGCCTTGGATTATTGACGAACTAAAAAAAATAGGCCTTGATAGTGCTAAGAGTGTTTTAGCAATACCTAAAGAAGATTTAGAGCGAAGAACAGATTTAGAAAGAGAAACTATTGATGAGCTTTACAGAGTATTAAAACAAGAATTTGAAGAATAACACCCCATCATTCCATGGTAGAAGAAAAAACAATACGTTTAAGTCAAGTAGCACGTAAGCTCAATGTAGCCACCACTACGATAGCAGCGTATTTATCGGAAAAAGGCTTTCGTATAGAAAACAAGCCTAACACTAAAATTACCTTAGAACAGTACAAAATACTAGCTGAGGAATTTGCTGACTCTGCCATGGATAAGGAAGAAGCAGCAGAATTAGTAATTGGGCAAAGTTATGAAAAAGAGCCTAAGGTTATTGCTAAGCAGCAAGAAACCATTAAACACACCTCTCCTAAAGAGAAACAAACAGAAATCGAAAAAATTAGTCTTCCTGTTATTGCCGCACCTACTATTATAGAACAGAAAACAGAAGAACCTCCTATATTACAACCTGAACCACCAACTGAAGAAAAAGAAGAATTAGAGGTAATAGAACTTCCTCAAGAACCACAAGAGGAAGAGCAAAATCTTAAGCTAGAAACAGAAGTACAAGAACAGGATGAAGAGATTCAACAAAAACTAGATGAAACATCAAAAGTAGAGCAAGCACCTATTACTAAAGGACCTGAAAAAATAGACTTTTCTAAGCAAGGAGAGTTTAAGGGAGTTACTGTATTAGGGAAGATAGAATTAGCGGAAAAAAAGGAGCCAAAAAAATTTCAGCAAGTAGCCTCATCTGATATAGATAAAAAGAACAAAAAAAGGCCTAGAAAAAGAGTTGCTTCTCCATCAGAATCACCTAGCTTAGGTAAAAGGGAAGAGGATATTAATAAATATAAACCAAAAGGTAAAGTTACTCATAAGACACCTGTAGTTACTAAAACTGCTGTATCAGAAAAAGAAATACAAGATCAAATAAAAAGTACGCTAGCTAAGTTAGGAGGAGGCAAAAATGTTGCTAGCAGAGCTAAGTATAGAAGAGAGAAAAGATCTTTACTAGCAGAAGAACAGGCAGAAGAGCGTTTACAAGCTGCCCAGGATGCCAAGAAACTGCAAGTTACAGAGTTTATTGCTGCCAGTGACTTAGCTTCTTTAATGGGAGTAACTATTAATCAGCTTTTATCAACTTGCATGAATTTAGGCATGTTGGTATCTATTAACCAACGATTAGATGCAGAAGCTATTACAATTATTGCAGATGAATTCGGATATCAAGTAGAGTTCACAGATGTTAAAACACAAGAGCTAGAAGAGGAAGAAGAAGGCGATCCAAAAGATTTTGTAGAGCGAGCACCGATTGTAACAATTATGGGACATGTGGACCACGGAAAGACGTCTTTACTTGACTATATCCGTAATACACAGATTACCAAAACAGAGGCAGGGGGTATTACTCAACATATAGGTGCTTACGAAGTAATTACAGAAAATGGTAAACATATTGCATTTCTTGATACTCCTGGACATGAAGCCTTTACAGCCATGCGTGCTCGTGGTGCTAAATTAACAGATATTGCTATTATTGTAATAGCTGCCGATGATGGTGTAAGACCACAAACCAAAGAAGCGATCAACCACGCTAAACTAGCAGGAGTACCTATCATCATAGCTATTAACAAGATGGACAAGCCTCAAGCCAATCCAGAGAGAGTAAAAGAAGAGTTAGCTCATTTAAACATTTTAGTAGAAGATTGGGGAGGGAAATATCAAAGCCAAGGAGTATCTGCTATAAGCGGTGAAGGAGTAAAAGAACTATTAGAAAAGGTTCTTTTTGAAGCTGAGCTACTAGAACTTAAAGCAAATTCCCACAAGAAGGCTCGAGGCACAGTGATAGAAGCTTCTTTAGATCAAGGGCGTGGATATCTAGCCACGGTAATGGTTCAAGAGGGTAATTTGCGTATAGGCGATGTAGTACTAGCTGGTGCTTATTATGGTAAAATTAAAGCTATGTTTGATTATCAGGGTAAACCTGTTAAGCAAGCAGGTCCTTCTACTCCTATGCAGGTGCTAGGACTTAATGGGGCTCCTCAAGCTGGCGATCTCTTTAAGGCCATGAATACTGAAAAAGAGGCTAGAGATATTGCTACACAAAGGCAACAAATTTTAAGAGAACAAGGTTTTAGAACTAAAACACATATTACTCTTGATGAGATAGGAAGGAGATTAGCTATCGGCAACTTTAAAGAACTTAATATAATATTAAAGGGAGATGTAGATGGCTCTGTAGAGGCACTTTCCGACTCGCTCCTTAAATTATCTACAGAGGAGATTAAAGTAACACTCTTACAGAAAGGCGTAGGAGCTATTGTAGAATCAGATATTTTGCTCGCTGCAGCTTCCGATGCTGTTGTAATAGGCTTCCAAGTAAGACCTACACCTCCTGCACGTAAGCTAGCTGAAAAAGAAGGTATTGAAATACGTCTTTATTCTATTATTTATGATGCTATCAATGATATAAGAGATGCTATGGAAGGTATGCTAGCCCCTACCATAGAAGAGATAATTACAGGAAGCGCATCAGTAAGAGACATATTTAAAATTACTGGAACAGGTACTGTAGCCGGTTGCTATGTTACTGAAGGTCATATTAAAAAGAATAATCCAATACGTGTTATTAGGGATGGCATTGTAATCTATACAGGTTCAATTAAGCATTTAAAACATTTTAAAGAAGAAATGCAACAAATAAAAACAGGATTTGAGTGTGGTATTAGCATTACGAATTTTAATGACCTTAAAGTAAATGATACCATCGAAGGGTTTGAACAAAAAGAAGTTGAACGTAAATTATAGGACAAAGGACAGTAGTTTAATTTTGGAGAGAAAGGTATCGTGTTTTTAGTGATTATAGTAAGCTTATATTTCCTATGTATAAGAGTTTACAGCACTTTTACTGGTTATAATCCACTAATAACAAACACTATGACTAATCAACCTGTAAACTTGTTTGTTATAGTTAGGCTGACAACTAGCTAACGCTAGAGAGATAGAGATTTTGTCTTTAGATAACACATGCGCTCTTACTTATACCATTTTACTTAGCATTGTTACGCTGATCTGACCTTATCTTAAATTTATCCTATACTTTAGATTATGCGGCTACTAAAGAAAATTGTTATCTTTCCTATTTGGTTATACCAAGTTGCATTAGCTCCCTACCTTACACCCTGTTGTAGATTTCAGCCAACTTGCTCAGCATATGCACATGAAGCAATCAACAAGCATGGTATTGTAAAGGGAATTTGGTTGGCTGGCAAGCGTATTTTACGCTGTCATCCATATGGCAAAAGTGGTTACGACCCGGTTCAATAAAAATTTTGATAACGTATTTTTAAATAAAAATATATAAGGAACAGCACTCTTAGCATATTACAACATTTTGTGCCACTACATAGTATAAAATTTGTGATAAAAGCAGTATTTTTATAAGGTACAGTAAATAAGATATCGTTAAAGCAGTTGTAAGATCATTTATTTGAATGTACCTTTGTTGCTTATATAAAAAAACAGATAGAACAAATTATGATTGTAGTACAGGTTAAAGATAATGAACCCATAGAGAGAGCATTAAAACGCTTTAAGAAGAAAATAGATCGGGTGAAAGTACTTAAAGAAGTTAAGAGCAGAAGATATTATACAAAACCTTCTATTAAACGTAGAGAGGAGAAGTTAAAAGCTATTTATAAGCAACATTTACAGCAACAAGCAAACGCATAGTCAAAATAATATTTTCCCTCATTATATTTACAACAGTAAGGTTATACTCAAATATAATCTCACTGTTGTAAAGTTTATTTTTTCTTAGTCTCAATAAGTACGGTTAATAACCTTTGTTGGCTCACTTTATACCTTTATAATATAGGGAAAGTGTAGTGAAACATACAACTTTCAAATGTATATTCATTTACATTCTGTATTATTATTCCTTAATAATAAACTTTGCCTATCACTTATATGCTTGAAAACTTTATTAATTTCCTTACTTACGAAAAACGTCTAAGTAAGCATACCATTTGTGCTTACCAAACAGATTTAACTCAGCTATCGTGTTATCTTCAAACACACTTTCAAATTGAAGAACTTAGCCACGCTACTTCTAAACTTTTACGGTCATGGATAATAGAGTTAGCTAAGCAAGGTTTAAACAACCGCTCTATTAACAGAAAGATCGCTTCTCTAAAAGCATTTTATGGTTTTCTATATAAAAAGGAGTATATAAACTCTGATATAACTATACAACTTAAAGGACTTAAAGTAAAAAAAAGCTTGCCTGTCTTTGTAAGAGAAACTGAAATAAAACAATTATTAGACGATTACCCCTTTGCTGATAGTTTTGAGGATTGGCGCGATAAATTAATACTAGAATTGCTATATGGTAGTGGTATTCGCCTACAAGAACTACTTAATTTACAAGATAAGGACATAAACTTTTATGAAAGGACCATAAAAGTTTTAGGAAAACGTAATAAAGAACGTATTATTCCAATACCTAAATCTATTTTAAATGTTGTAGAACACTATATAACCCACCGAAATGCTAACACAACTCCCCCTTACAGCCGCCTACTGGTAACTATAAAAGGGGCGCCCTGTTATCCTATGTTAATTTATAACTCGGTCAAAAAATACTTAGGTAATTATACACAAGCAGACAGACATAGCCCACACGTATTACGTCATACTTTTGCTACACATCTGCTAAACCATGGGGCAGATCTACAGGCTATTAAAGAACTTCTGGGCCATACTAGCTTAGCAGCCACCCAAGTATATACACATAATTCTATGGAAAAATTAAAGGAAATATTTTCACAAGCGCACCCCAGAGCTTAGGGTATAGTTAAAAACAACCATATAATTTAACAAGCAGAGGTTTATTTTTATTCTCAAGAAATAACTTTTGCACTATTCTTCTTATTTCTTTTGTTTTTCTTACGAGCAACAGGATTAGTTGAGGAAGAGGTATGTGACTCTTCCTTACTGCTTTGTTCAGCAACATATTGTACATGGGTATCCCTATTGCCCTTAAAGTAATTTTCTTTATGAATTCCTATAGCTGACAATAGATTTTTGATTTGGCTCCGCATATAAATTGGCACAAAATCTTGCCAATTAGGTAAACTAAGATGTCCTCCCAAATGAGCTGATAAGTTGGTAATCATATTAATAATTTGCCCATCTTGATTAACTAAAGCAATACCAGAAGGAATATTAATAATATGGTGAGAAGATCTTGTTGAGGTATGAATAGTTTGTCCTAGCTCATTAAAAAGGCCTTCAATATCAACTCGATCAATCTTCCAATCATTATTAAAAATTTTTGTAACTGTCTTGAAAGATCTTTTGGTAAAGGAAAAATTAACTGGTAGTGAAGTTTCAGATATTGGTAAATTTTGTGATTGTGCCACCAGCTCAGATTTCTTATGTATATCAGATTGCACCTCTTCTTCTGTAGCAGAAGCTTCAGATAACTGTTTTTCTTGGTGCTCACTTTCTGCTTCTTGTTGTCTTTTTACTACTTCTTGATGTCTATTTGCTCTAGTTTCTTTACGCTCAGCGCGCATCTTCTGTTGTTCTAAGTATGCTACCTCACTTATATTTTCAACACCTGAAGTAACTATATTTAGCCCTTGTTCTTTTTTACTGTAGTTGCCTCTATAGAAACTGGAGAAGATACTTCTAAACTAGGCAAAGCTAATTGTTGGGTCTCTTTGATTAGTTCTATCCTTTTTTGATGCTTTTGTTGATTTCTTTCTTGAATCTTTCTTTGATGTTCTAATTTCTCCTGAATTAATACCTTGTAAAGCTGAGATAATCTCTCATACTGGCCCACACTGTGCATATGCAAGTGATAAGAAAGAATCAAAATCTTTGGGATAATCTCTTGTACTATAAAAAGATTCCATTGCCTTCAAGCGAATTAATGCCTGCTCGAAGATTTGCTAAGATCAATAACACAACTCCCTTTGTCATAAGCGAATGTAAATCTCTACTTATATCAGTATTTAGTTTTACACTCAAATTTGATATAAATTCATGAAGTTGAACTAAATTATTTGCCGTTGGCTTATCCATATTATAGCTAGAATCGATTATAAGATGTTTCACAAAGTAATCTACAGATGGACTTGAAAGGTTCATAGAAAAGAAAAGACGTTCTATTTCAAAAAACTTTTTATTCGCCTCTTTGATAGTCTCCCTTAAATCCTTTTCTAAAAGAATGCTTTTACTGCAGGCTTCCATGAACTGTGTATTCAGCTCATCCATTTAACTTGAAGAAACCACCAATCACCTTCTGCATGCTTGCTTAAATCATGAAAATAATCTTTTACTTTCTTTTTTGTATACTTACTATATTGTTTGTTAGATTTACTTCTATCTGGAGATACGTGCTTTTGTAATTGTGGGTTAAAATAATTAACAAGATGAGGTAGATATTGCAATCACATTTCACATGATTTATTAAGGCCTCCTAAGTAATCAATTTCAAACAGTTCTTTAGACACACCATAATTAGTCTTTAATTCGCCCTTTGTTTCCCAATAACCTTTTACATATTCTTGTATTACATTTTTATCATTTGCATGGCTAACAATATTTAATTGTGCCATTCCAATGTAACCTAATAGGACATGAAGTCTACCTATCAATTCAAGTTGATATGTTTGTGAGAAGCTGCTAAAATAATTATCCTTAAGTAGACCTACTGCGAAACAGAGAATCGATATGAAAATTTAATTTTTGAGAGTTAAATTCACTCTTTGTAAAAATTCAACCTGCTTTTCTCATGCTTTAAATGCATATTTTCATTTCTTGTATTTTCCCAATTATGCAAAATGCCCCTCTTCTTTTTTATAACAGTTGTTTCGCAGTAGGTCTAGTATACTTTTTATATGCTCGCATAAAATAGCGTTAATATCAATTAAGTACTTATTACCTTGTATATATTTATTCAAACTAATTAAATCCCCTTTAGGAGCCTTATTATCATAATCTATCATCCGCAAGTTGACGAGTATAATTCATTAAATCAGCTATAAAACCAGTTCGAATTTGATAGGTTTCATAGGAATTAATATAAGAGAATAGATCGACACAATAATTTTTAAATTCATCTCTAGATACCCTAAATTTAGCATTATCCAATTCTGATTTATATAAAGCAGAAAAAGGAATAGGTATGTAAGGAATTACTATCTTATCTATATAGCCTATATCTTTATGTTTATGTGGAGCAGCTATACGTGAAAGGCCCATATTTGAGGATTGAACTACGTTACTCCTTATTCCAAATTCTTCGAACAACAAATCAGCAGCAGGTTGATAACCCTTAAAAGCTGACTTATATAGCCATGTAAGCACTTTTACTAGATTGCATCCTTGTCTTGTTTTTTAAAGCTATCACAAGCCCTTTTAGCGAGCAGAAATTGAGCTTCCGCATCTCCTTGGTTAGCACGTCCAAGTAAATTTTTATATTCTTCAATTTTAGCTTCCACCAATTGTCTTTTTTTCCCTTCTTCATCTCTTTTTTTATTTTTTACATTTGCCCCTTCTTTATTCGGGGCCGAGCAGCTTACAGAGCTATGTAAGAATAAAAACATAACTAAAATAATTACTGTTAATTGCTGGGCTAATTTATATATGTTCCTCATAACTTATATTGAACTGGTGAAGCAAATATACAACCGACTTATAAATTCTATACTTATAGTACCCTAACCTGAACTTTCAGTCAATTGTGAGATTTTCCATTTTATTTGATACCCAATTTTAGCTAACCTAAAATACCTTACTTTTATGATATATGTAGCTATTTCCTTACTACAAGCATCACCATTTTCTTAAATATGGCTGCTTATTGGTGGCATGGATAAACTTACCTTCTTCATTGATAAACATTTTCAACCACTTATACCTTTATTTCAATTTTAACTTGACCCGGCTTCTCAGTTAATAATTTAGCCAACTCTGTATAATCTTTCTGCATAGCTATTTGTATAGGAGATAGACCATCATTATCCTTGACATTAGGATCAGCCCTATATCTTAGTAAAAGCCTTGTTGCTTCTATATTACCTTCTTGTACAGCTATATGTAAAGGAGTTCTTCCACTGTTATCTTTAGTGTTAACATTAGCCCCATGATCTAACAATAATTCTGTACTACTTTCTTCTAGGGCAAAATGTAAAGGTGTTTCATTACATGTATTTTGAGCATTAACATTAGCTTTACAAGCTATTAATAACTTTATTATTTCTAAATTCCCCCCTACTACAGCAAAGTGCAACGGAGTGTCACCATTATCAGTAATAACATCTATTCCTGCCCCTGCATCTATCAGCAGCTTTGATATTTCTAGGTTACCTTTTAAAGCAGCTATACACAAGGCTGTATGGCCAGCTTCACTCTTTGCATGCATATTGGCTTCCTTGCTAATTAATAGATGTATTAATTCTATATGTCCTTTTTCTACAACCCGATGCAAAGGAGTATAACCCTCATCATCCCTAACATTAATGTCTACACCTCGATCTATTAATAGTTTTGATATTTCTATATAATCTCTTGAAATAGATAAGTGCAACAAAGAAATACCATGATCACTAACTACCTTGGCATCGGCTCCTTGATCTAATAATAGGTCTACTATATCTATATCGCCTCCCTCAACAGCCCAGTATAAAACTGTTTCTCCTTCTACATTTATATTATGTATATCAGCTTTCTGTTCTACCAAAAATTGTGCTACTTCTAACTTTCCACAAAGAGCAGCACAATGCAATGCAGAACTACCCATCTTGTTTCTAGCATTAATATCTGCCCCTTTATTTATTAATAATTTTACTACTCCTATATGACCTTTTTCAGCAGCACGGTGCAATAGATAGTCACCAAAATTGTTCCTAGCATTTATATCTGCTTCTTTATCCAATAGAAATTTTACCATTTCCAGGTGACCTTGCTCGGCAGCACAGTGTAAAGGAGAACGTCCTATACTGTCACTAGCATTTATATCTGCTCCTTTATCCAATAACAAGCTCACTACCTCTATACGGCCTTCTACAGCAGCCGTATGTAAAGAAATTTTATTATCTGTATTGCCAGAATCATTAGAATTAGTATCAACTATACAACTTTGCAATAAGGAACTTACAACCAACCATATAGTTATTAAGCCTGGCACTACTTTATATCTTTTTTGCATACTCATTTTTTAATAAAACAAACGTTATTTATTACTTACTCATCAATTAAGTCTCTATCATTGATTTTGTAAATTCAAGTAATGTAGGAGAATTTATTTAGAGATAGCAATTTAATTTTATAAAAATTCTATTTGTCTAAAATTATACCTAATTCACTAATTTGCTGTTCTGTAATGGCAGATGGTGCTTTCATCATTACATCCCGCCCTGCATTATTCTTTGGAAAAGCAATAAAAGGCCGTATGGATTCTTCGCCTCCTAAAATGGCACATAAACGGTCAAAACCAAATGCAATACCACCATGAGGGGGCGCACCATATCCAAATGCATCCGTTAAAAACCCAAACTGTTGCTTAGCCTCTTCTTCACTAAACCCTAGCACGTTAAATATTTGCTCTTGTAACGCACACTCATGAATACGAATAGATCCGCCTCCTATTTCCATACCGTTAATAACTAAATCATATGCATTGGCACGTACTGTTTCAGGCTTGGTTGATAGTAGCTCAATATCTTCTTGTTTAGGTGAAGTAAACGGATGGTGCCTAGATGCATAACACTGAGATACTTCATTCCATTCCAACAAAGGAAAGTCTACTATCCACAAAGGAGCAAACTCATTTTTAGAAACTAAATTAAGGTCATCCCGTAATTTTAAACGTAAAGAACCTAGCGCAATTTGAGTAGCTTCTGTTTCGCCAGCCAAAATAAGCAAAAGGTCACCCGGTGCTGCTTGCATGCTTTTGGCCCATAATGCTAATTGCTCAGAATCATAAAATTTACTGACCGGGGAACTAAAGCTGCCATCATCTAAGCACTTTACATACACCAACCCACTTGTAGCAAGGTTAAGCTTTTTTGTATGTTCAGCTAGTTCATCTAGCTGCTTCCTAGTATAGTGGGCACAATTTTTTACACAAATTCCTGACACTAGTTTAGCCTGTTTAAATAAAGGAAAATCGCTATCCCAAACCAGCTCAGTTAGTTCTACAAGCGACATTCCGAAGCGTATATCTGGTTTATCTGTACCATATTTTTGCATGGCCTCTGCATAGGTTATGCAAGGGAATTTATCTAAGCGCACCTGTATAGTAGCTTCAAAAATATACTGAGTAAATTTTTCAAAAATATGTAATATATCCGTTTGAGTTACAAAAGAAAGCTCACAATCAATTTGTGTAAATTCAGGTTGTCTATCAGCTCTAAAATCTTCATCCCTGAAGCATTTAGCAATCTGGTAATAGCGATCTAAACCTGCTACCATCAGCAGCTGTTTAAAAACCTGAGGAGACTGAGGCAAGGCATAAAACTGTTGAGGATGAATACGAGATGGTACTACAAAGTCTCGTGCTCCTCCTGGAGTTGATTTAATTAATAACGGCGTTTCTACATCCACAAAATGGTGTTGTTCTAAATAAGTACGAGCATGTTGTGCAACGAGCTGACGTAACAAGAGGTTTTTTTGTAAAGGTGGCCTGCGGAGATCTAAATACCGATACTGCATACGTAATTCTTCGCCACCATCCGTTTGCTCTTCAATTAAAAAAGGAGGGGTTTTGGCTGCATTAAGAATAGTAAGCGACTTGACTTCTATTTCAATATCTCCTGTAGGCATAGAGGGATTTTTAGCACTCCGCTCAATTACACTTCCTGTTGCTTGGATAACATACTCTCTACCAATATGCTGCACTTGGCTTAAGATTTCTGGTGCTGTTATATGCTCTTCTAAAATAAGTTGGGTAATTCCATATCTGTCGCGCAAATCTATCCAAACAAGCGACCCTTTATTTCTTATTTTTTGTACCCAACCGCATAAGGTTACTGATATGCCTATATGTTGTAGGCGAAGTTCTCCGCACGTATGTGTTCGTAGCATATTATATTAAATAAGGTTTAATGAAATCAAAAGTATATATTTATAGCCGATCGCTATACGGATTCTGAGGTAAAAATGCGCTTTAAATATGCATATGTTGAATTTTACTATAAAACTTACTCTTTATTGGAAATCAGGAGGGCAAGCAAGCTCTTTATAATATATCTTTCTAACGCGCTCATCTACATTGGTTAATACTTCATAGACAATTGTATCCATTGCTGAAGCTACTTGTGCTATAGGCAACTCTTGACCAAAAACAATGACCTCGTCCCCTTCGTTAGCCTCTATATCTGTTATATCTACCATGGCCATATCCATACATACATTACCAATAACAGGTGCTAACTTCCCCTTGATCCATACTTTACCATGTCCGTTACTTAACGAACGACTAAATCCATCGGCATACCCTATTGCCAAGGTAGCAATCTTAGTAGGCCGCTGAGCCAAACCTTTTCGCTCATATCCAATAGTGGTTCTTATTGGTATTTCTTTGATTTGTGAGATAATGGTTTTTAGTGTACTAGCGACTTTTAAATATTGTTGTATCCCTTTGGTGAAACCATATAACCCTATGCCTAAGCGTACCATATCAAATTGATATTCTGGAAATAACTGTGTACCTGCAGTATTTAACAGATGCTTAGGTAACGTTACTCCTAATTTAACCTCTATACGTTGCACCATCTGTTGGAATAGCTTGGCTTGTGCATGTGTATATGCATTATGACGTTGAGTGCCAGGCGCAGCTAAGTGGCTACAAACACTTTTTATAGACCAAGAAGATTGATTTTGTAAAGTCTGAATAAGCATATCAATCTCTTGTTCCATAAATCCTAACCGATGCATGCCTGTATCTAATTTAATATGGAATCCAAGCTGTATATGAGCTGTATTTAAGAAATTCAGCCAATCATGCAAGAGTCGAAAACTATAGATAACTGGCTCTAACCTATGTGCTAATAACTTAGTAAAACTAGCAGGAGAAGGACTCATAACCATAATGGGCAAGTGTATACCATTTTCTCGTAAGGTAACTCCTTCATCTGCATAGGCTACTGCTAAACAATCTACCCGAGACTGTTGTAATAGATGCGCTATGCCATAACTTCCACTGCCATAAGCAGAGGCTTTAACCATGGCTATAACTTGTGTATTGGTAGCAAGTTTACTACGAAAAAAATTTAGGTTATGTTGAATAGCGCCTAAATTTATTTCTAATACTGTATCATGGCATTTCTTCTGCAATCGAGCTATTACGTTGCCCACCACACAGGTATTAGCACCTTTTACTATCACTACAGTTCCATACTGCTTATCTAGCAAATCGCTAGCAAGCATACCTGTTATATCTTCAAAGAAATGGGTTTCAGGTAAGAGAAATTTATCTGCATAAGTTAGCAGCTTTGGACCTATGCCAATAAGCTGATGGATTTGTTGGTTTTGAAATAATTGTGCTAGCTCGCTATATAGTTTATCTGTATCTAACTCTGAAGAATTCAGATCTGTTAATATTAAAGACTTTTTTTGTGTGAAGCCTTGTTCAGCAACAAATCCAAGTACACGCTGTAAACTTACCCAATCATTATGATAAGTGTCATATACCAGCTGACAACGGTTAATGCCTTGCTCAAGGTTAATGCGCATGTATTGGGCTACTTATATGATATTACTGTTTTTTAACTAGTTTTTGGCAAAGAAATAAACAGGCAAAATTACTCTTCTATAATGTATAAATCTTCGGCAGGTTTTTTCATCAAATATTTTTCTCGTGCAAATTTCTCAAGCAACTCTTCATTAGACATTAACTCTTCTCTATCTTTCCTTACAATTTCTATTTGCTCTACATAATAACGCTTTTCTTCCTTAAGCTTTTTTAACTTTTGTGATAAGCGATATTGTGTAATAAGATCTTCTGAATCAAAAAATAATATCCACGTGAAGAAGATACCGGTCAATAGATAGTAAGGATTTGTAGTAAATTTAGATAAACGTTTCCACATGTAAATAGAACTAAACTAAAGGTATATTAATAACTTATTTTTTTAATGGGTTACCAACAAAGCTAGCATATGTGCCTAATGCTTCCTCTATTCTGAGCAGCTGATTGTATTTAGCTGTTCTATCTGTTCTTGAAACTGACCCTGTTTTTATTTGACCAGCATTCAAAGCTACTGCTAAATCAGCAATTGTACTATCCTCTGTTTCGCCTGACCGATGAGAAATAATATTCTGATAACCATGCTTCTTTGCTAAAGCCACAGTGTCTAAGGTTTCACTCAAGGTACCAACTTGGTTCATTTTAATAAGTACTGCATTAGCAATATTTTGTTCAATTCCTTTAGCAAGCCGCTTAGTATTGGTTACAAATAAGTCGTCTCCTACTAATTGCACTTTTGATCCAATAGCTTGAGTTAGCTGATGCCAGCCTTCCCAATCATCTTCTGCCATACCATCTTCAATAGATATAATAGGATATTTTTGAACCCAATTCTTCCAAAAATCTACTAATTCTGTTGAAGTAAGTTTTATACCAGTCGACTTTTTAAAGTGATAAACTTCTTTTTCTGTTTGATAAAATTCAGTACTTGCAGCATCTAAGGCTATACCTATATCTTCTCCAGGTTGATAGCCTGCTTTTTCAATGGCTTGTAGAATAAGTTCCATAGCTGCTTCATTAGAAGAAAGGCTGGGTGCATATCCACCTTCATCGCCTACATTAGTGGAAAGCCCTTTGTCTTTTAATATACGTCCTAGCTGGTGAAATATTTCTACTCCCATACGCAAGGCCTCTGCAAAAGAGTTGGCCTTGATAGGCATAACCATGAATTCTTGAATATCTACATTGTTGTCTGCATGCGCTCCACCGTTCAATATGTTGATCATAGGTGTAGGTAAAATATGTGCATTGATACCACCTATATATTGATACAAAGGTATATTTAATGATACGGCAGCTGCTTTAGCCACAGCTATAGAAGTACCTAAAATAGCATTGGCTCCCAAACGAGCTTTATTAAGAGTACCATCAAGCTCTATAAGCAAAGTATCTATGGCTTGTTGGTTAAAAACAGATTTACCTAGTAGTGCGGGAGCTATGATATCCTTTACATGTTTAACTGCTTTTTGTATACCTCTTCCTAAATAAGTATTATTATCTTTATCACGTAGCTCTATAGCTTCGTGCTGACCTGTCGAAGCTCCGGATGGTACGGCAGCCCTCCCCACCAACCCTTGCTCGGTACAAACATCTACTTCAATAGTTGGATTGCCTCTAGAATCAAGAATTTGACGCGCATATATATTTTTAATAATACTCATATAGCTTGTTTGATTGGCATGCAATATACGATTTTTTAAAGACTTTACAGGACCGCTCGGCAATCTAGGATAAATGCTCATCCATATAGTAATGCATTATAGTCGAGAAGCAGCACAGGCGATTAAATCAGAATTAAAATTCTATGTTAATTATAGATATTTAAATCCTGTCACACATATTGTGAATACCAACCAATTTACAAAATATCTATATTAAGCTTTTGGATACTATATAAATCATATAAATTGGCTGGCATACTATTATCTCACATTTTAGTGTAACGTAATAGGCATAATCAACAATAAAATATCTTCTCCTTCTTCTTGGTCATTAGGAATAATGACTGCTGCTTTGTTGGGTTGTGAAAAATGGAAGTTTACTTCATCAGCTTGGAGGTTATTGAGCATTTCAATTAAAGATTTAGCATTGAAGCCAATTTCTAAACCAGCATCTCCTGCATATTCACAACTCAATTGTTCTTTAGCTTTATTGTCGAAATTAAAGTCTTCAGCTAAGATTTCTAAGCTTTGCTCTCCTAACGTAAACTTTACTTGATGTGTAATTTTATTGGTATATATAATAATACGTTTTAAAGATGTCAATAATGCCATCCGATTAATACGTAATTTATGAGGGTTATTTTTAGGAATTACATTTTCATAGTCAGGATACCTTTCATCAATTAGCCTGGATACCATCCTAACATTAGCTATTTTAAAATGGACATTATTGCTACCAAAGCTTATCTCAACCTCTTGTTTATCAGCAGGGAGCAATCCATTCAATAGCATTAAAGTTTTACGAGGCAGAATAAAAGGAACTTGTTCTGCAGCAGTTATATCATTTCTTGTATACCGAATTAAGCGATGTATATCAGTAGCCACAAAGGTAAATGTATCTTCTCTGAAATTCATATACATACCATTGATAGCTGGTTTAAGTTCATCATGACTTGTAGCAATAATAGTTTGCTGAATAGCTCTTTTTAATACATCGGCAGGTAGTTGAATAGAACTTTTTGCAGCTACTTCAGGTATCTGTGGAAAATCGGTAGCATTTTCGCCAGCCAGATTATATTGCCCGGTATCCGATTTAATAGATATACTGTATACACTTTCATCTATATAAAAGTTAATAGGCTGTTCAGGTAAGTTTTTAAGAGTGTCTAACAAAATTCGGGCAGGTACAGCAACAGAAGTCTCACCTTTTACATCTAGATCCAGTTCTGTAATAATAGAGGTTTGTAAGTCAGAAGCGGTAATTTTTAGTTTACCATTGGTAATTTCAAATAAGAAGTTTTCCAAAATAGGTATCAGTGGGTTACTAACAACAGCTCCATACAAAGCCACTAAATGCTTATATAAGGTAGAAGATGATATTGAAAATTTCATAGTATGTATAGTTTATAACTTTAAAAAATCTAACCAATTTCTCTAATTAGCTCACCAATAATATTAAAAGAATTCGCAGGAAGCTGACCTAACTAAATAAATCTTACGTCAACTAACATTACGTATTTGAATTCACAAATATTATAAGAAAAATAAATTTTTGCCAAATTCAATGATAGGAATAGAAATCTTTATATAGCCTACAAAACATTATTTAAACAGGCAACTATAAAAAACAGAATAAATTAAATTTACGTTTACCAATTTTAAAGTCAGATTTAATATTAATATTTTCTACCATCCAATCTATAATTGACGCTACTTTCTACTTTAAGAGAGCTCTATTTCTTCATTTTGCTTATTAATAAACTTATATTCTGTAATGCCTAAAGAAGAATCTTCAGCCAAGTTGATCCACTTTTTGTATTTAAGTAACCATTTCAATCGCCTAGAGAAAAAACCAACAGTAAAATAGGCATATAGATAAGGATGGACAAAGAGAGTTACACTCTCTTCATTTTGAGTGGTGAGTAGAAATTGTATACTTTTTTCAATCTGGTCAGCTATTAAAATAGAAGGAGATATTTTACCAGTTCCGTCACATGTAGGACACTGTTCTTGTGTAATTAGGTTAGTAACAGGCCTTACTCTTTGTCGAGTTATTTGCATCAAGCCAAATTTAGAAAGAGGAAGTACCGTAACTTTAGAGCGATCTTCGCTCATGTACTCCTTCATAGCTTGATAAATTTTACGTTTGTTCTCTGGATTCCTAATATCAATGAAGTCAATAACAATAATCCCCCCCATATCCCTTAATCGCAATTGACGAGCTATCTCTTTAGCAGCCGCTAAATTGATACTCAGTGCCATTTCTTCATGATCCTTTTCTATCGCACTGTTTCCACTATTGACATCAATAACATGCATCGCTTCTGTATGCTCGATAATTAGATACCCCCCCCCCTCGATGCTTACTGTTTGTCCAAAAAGTAGCTTTAGCTGTTTTTCTATTCCCAGGTGTTCAAATAGCTTTACTTTTCCTTGATACTGCTTAACTATTTTTTCTTTTTCTGGGGCAATTGTCTTAATATATTGCTTTAACTCACTATAAGCCGTAGGGTCATCTATCAGGATATTATCAAATTTTTCACTGAGCATATCCCTTAAAATAGAAGAAGCTCTATTGATCTCTCCTATGACCTTATCTCTAGGAACAGCATGACTGAGCGCTTTTATACCAGCCTCCCACTTTTCTAAAAGTTCTTTTAGATCTTGTACTAGCTTGGCTACTTCTTTTCCTTCTGCTGCGGTCCTAATAATAAGGCCAAAATTTGCAGGTTTTATAGAAGAAACAAGCCTTAATAACCTTTGTCGTTCCTCACTGTTCGTAATTCTTTTAGAAACATTAACTGTTTGGTTAAAAGGAACTAGAATCATGTATCTGCCTGCTAAAGCTAATTCTGCAGACAGGCGAGGACCTTTGTTAGAAATAGGCTCTTTAGCAATTTGTACAAGAATAGGCTGATTTTTGTGGATTACATCTGAAATTTTCCCCAACTTATCTATAGGTGGCTCTAAGGTAAAGTCATTGAGTTTATAGTCTTTAACTTGTCCATTGATGGCCAGTTGTGTAAATTTTGAGATAGAGTAAAATTGAGGTCCTAAATCGGAATAGTGAAGAAATGCATCTTTCTTGTAACCTATATCTACAAAGCTAGCATTGAGGTTATGGGCTAGCTTCTTAACAGTTCCTAAGTAAATATCACCAACAGTAAATTTAGTATCTTTCTCCTCAGTTTGATACTCAATAAGCGCTCCATCTTTCAGAAAAGCTATCCGAAAGCCATCTTGTACAGCACTAATAACTAATTCTAGAGCCAATCTTTTTACTGTTTATATTTTTATAAATAACTAGTTAAGAAACTTCACAGATTAATAGGAATAAAACCTATACATGCATCATCAAGAATTACTTCTTCTTATGCCTATTCAAACGTAATCTTTTTTTCCGTTTATGAGTAGCTATTTTATGTCGTTTTCTTTTTCTACCACAGGGCATTTGCTAAAAAATTTATAGTTTGTATAATTAGTATCTACATAAACATAACCCTAAAATCTATTTTAAGTAGCATTGCGTGTATTATACACCACATCTAACTGCTAGTCAAAAAATTTTCAATCTTATAGGTTTATTATAGGTGTGCTAAGTTAATACTTTTTGCTTTATTATACATTATTTTTTATCCTGATCTTTTGATTATTTCAGCTAATAAGGGCTGGTATTCAAAAATTATTAAATACATTTTAATAATTTTTGAATACCCATTACTCTATGCTAAGCTTTGACAACGCCTTTAACTTTGTTCACAAAATCTTTAGAAATTTTTAATGTAGGCACATAATGTTCATCAATCACCATGGCCGTATTATCGGTTAAATTTCTTGCTATTTTTTTAGAGCGTTTCTTATTAAAAAACTTACCAAATCCCTTAAAATGTACAGCTTTACCATCTACCATGGCTTGCTGAACAACTTGAAAAAATGATTCAACTACAACCTGTACATCTGATTTATTTATTCCAGTTTTTGTAGCAATTTTAGTAACAACTTCTGCTTTGTTCATCTTAATATCCTTATATTTAAAATTATTGAAGGTCGTAAAACCTTATTGTAGACAACTATACAATTTTGGCAAAAATAAACAAAAGTATGGTTGCCAAACAATACAATAAGGAGATTATCTAAAATAAAAATTAGCATTATTATTCTTTGAAAATATTTTTATCAGGTTTACAAAGTCTTAACGTAGATCTACTTACTAATTACTTTGCCATAAAGCTTATTGAATGGTACCAACACCATCACCGAGCTTTACCTTGGCGTGAAACAAAAGATCCTTACAAAATCTGGCTTTCAGAAATTATTTTACAGCAGACCAGAGTGGCACAAGGACTTCCGTATTATCAACGTTTTATTGAAAACTATCCTACTATACACGATCTAGCAGCAGCTAGTGAAACCTCCATATTAAGGATGTGGCAGGGATTAGGGTATTATACAAGAGCTAGGAATTTACATGCCTGCGCACGTACAATAGTAACACAATTTCAAGGTAAATTTCCTAACAACTACAAAGCGTTATTATCCTTACCAGGGATAGGGGTATATACAGCTGCAGCCATTGCTTCTATTGCTTTTAAAGAGCCTATTGCGGTAATAGATGGTAATGTATATCGAGTTTTAGCAAGAATATTTGGTATAGAAACAGCCATCAATAGTACTAAAGGCAAACATATTTTCAACCAACTAGCCCAAACATTAATTTCTAAAACTGCGCCAGATATATATAATCAAGCCATCATGGAATTTGGAGCCATACAGTGTACTCCTTTAAAGCCCCTATGTAATACCTGTATATTTAAGATCGATTGCTCAGCATTTCTTGCCAATAAACAACATCAATTACCTGTTAAAGAAGCCAAAGTAAAGATTAAACAACGCTTTTTTCATTATCTATGCATCCAACTAGATGATGACCAATTACTTATGAAAAGTAGAAAGCCAGGAGACATTTGGACAGGCTTATATGATTTTTACTTGGTAGAGGAAAGCGAATGTAAGGAATTTGAGGAATTAGAGGATGAATTGGTGCAATTGATAAAAAGTCATCAACTTTACATAGAAAAGGTTCCTACAGTTTATAAACATATACTTACTCATAGGGTACTTTATGCATCATTTTTTAAAATCATTGCTACAAGAGCCTTTATAGCAGATGCCAAAATTCTATCGAAAGATAGCCTTACTGATACCTTTTCCATAGATGCTACTAAATCCCTTCCAAAACCTAAACTAATCTGCAATTTTTTAGAAGAATATTTATATATTTAAAACTCATCTTATCAATTTTTTATTTCTAACCTTTAACTAAAAAATTAAAATATGTCAGGTGTTAATCGAGTTATTTTATTAGGCAATTTAGGTAAAGATCCTGAAATAAGGCATTTAGAGAATGGTAGGGCAAGGGCTTCTTTTACACTAGCTACGAACGAATTTTACAAAAATAAAGAGGGTGAAAAAGTAACTAGTACAGAGTGGCATAATGTAGTGCTTTGGTCACCTTTAGCTGAAATTGCAGAGAAGTATTTGACCAAGGGCAAACAAGTTTATATAGAGGGCAAGCTAACAAATAGATCTTATACTGATAAAGACGGACAGGCTAAATATATTACAGAGGTCGTAGGGCAGAATTTAGTTTTGTTAGGAAATAAGGAAAGTGAGGCATCAGATATAAAAGAAAGAGAAAGTTTTAGCATTGTAGAAGACGAAGCAGCAGATGGTCTACCATTTTAAATTTTTTGGTCTAAATGAATCTGTTATAGAAAGTATTTTATCTATATAATACTAGCTTGGCAATGCAAATATTACCTAATCATTTAGTTATAGCCAACTAAACTTGCAACAATTGCTATTAAGGGCACTATACAGTATATATATACTGTATAGTGCCCTATAAATATAATACATTTATTATCGTAATTATTACCCTAAATTATTTGTACACTTTTACGTTGATACTAGAAAACATTGATTTTAGGCTAAAAGGCCCAAGTAGCTACCGACCATAACTCCTCTATATCAAATATAAAGTACAGATCTATCAGTTGGTTGGTAAACGGAATATACATTTTATTAGAATGTATAGAGTATACGTGTATAATTATTTCGCAACAATAAAATCTTCTCGTAAAATTAAATTTAATAATAAATACGTCTGTTTTTCTATTTAAGCAAAAGGCATCTTACAGTACACCTTACTACTATTTTACAAAAGATTGTAAGTTATATACGTACTTAATTATGTACAATTGCCTTGTTACGTTGACCATGCCAGAATAGTTCACGCCATCTGTTAAAGCTTTTTATATATACAAAACTAAGACCACCAAAAACGGACTTAGAAATATTAGACATTCCTGTACTCATTTCAGAACCAGATGGGGAAATATGTAATTTTACCCTAAACCTATTGTCACTGGTAAGTCCATACTCCATAGACCAATCTCCTACCATATTTGCAAAATCTATTTCCTTGCCTGTATCAAAGTTAATTTTACTCTCTCTAGAAATAATTAGCCTACCTGCTAATAAGTTATAGGAAAGCTTGACAGGTAAACTTGTAGTTTTCTCCTGATTCAGTTCTTCTAAATCAATATCAGTATCTATTTCTAAATTCTCATCTAGTTGCGCTGCTATACTACTAAGCTGCTGTGAGAATATTTCACCTACACTCCTTTTTATAGTATCATCTCCCAAGTTACCTATATTTGTTGAAAAGAAAGTTCTTAACATAACTAAGCTAAACACCTGTTTTTCTAAGTAGTTCCTGTCTGATGCAGCTTTCTCTTTAAAAGTATGAATAGCTTCTTGTAAGTCTGGGTTGTCTGGAGGTTTAGGAAATTCAACATTAAAACGAATATCGGGATCTGACAGTGTACCCTCAAGTGTTAATAATACGTTTACAGGATATTTTTTCTTATCTTTTATACTTTGCTCATTTTTTTCTAAAAGCGGAGTGAGTGTCGCTCGCTGACTATAAGATGCTCTCACATGTAGCATACCATCATAAGGTTTATCGATCCAGGTAATGGTACTTCCTTCTAAAATTTTAAATTTCCTTTTAACCACCTCATAAACTGAAAAGTTATAAGTCCCTTCTACTAGCTCATAATTTCCTGTTATATTAAGATTGCCTTCTAAGTCTGATTTAATAGCTAGTAATCCTTTGCCCTTACTTTGAATAATATCGCCATCCTTCCGATTAAGTATAATTTCTGCCCAAGCATCTGGGGTTATTTCCAAGTTCATATCTAAGCTCAATCCTTTAATGCGTACAGAAGGAAGAGTCTCTACAGTATTCTTTTTACAGGTCTTAAGGTCTACAAAACGAATGTAGCTTTCTTGTCCAACTTTTTTGTTGTACTTCTGAATAGGAATAACAAGATTAGAGCCTTTTTGGGTAACAGCATTAGCAGTTATCATAATACTATCTACCATGCCTGTAAAAGTTACATTTCCACTTACTATACCTTTACCATAGAAATATTCATTATCTTCATATTTAGCATTGAGAACGGTCAACCTGCTTACATCACCCATTAAATTTAAAGAGAAGTCTTTAAAATAATTATGGTATATCTCTCCTTGTATATCTGCCTGACCATCTTGGTCATCCGTTAAGATCAATTTTTCAACCTTTATATTGTTTCCAGAACAGCTAACTTCTCCATGTCCTTTATATAAAGCATTTAAATAATTAAATTTTAATGATATGTCTCTTACTGTGGCTTTTCCATCAAGAGAGGGCGCTTTAAGCGGTCCTTTAATATAAAACTTACCCTCCACTTCACCTTTAAGCTCTCCAAGCACCTTTGTAACAAAAGGTTCTACTAACGCCAACTGCGCATGAGAAAATTCAGCTACCAAGTCTAATCCTTGTGCTTTATCATTATGGTTATAGGTCCCAGTAACATGTATGATAGGCTTTTCTATTTGGTTTAATTGGCATGCCACATGTATACCTTTATCACCATTATCCCATGTAGCCTTTGTACATAGATTACCCACCATTAAATCGCCTATAGTAATATCATGTATATTTATATTGCTACTAATCCTTGGGCTTTCAGTAGTACCCATTAAGACTAGTGTCCCATGAATATTACCACCAAGTTTTCTATCTATAAAAGGTGTAAAGTTGTTTAAATCTAGGTTAGTCAAGTTTATGATAAGCTTTTCAGGGTTTATAGAGGAGTATTTCCCCTCTATACTAATCTGCTGTGCTTCATTAGAGAGAAGTATGTTATGAAATTTAATATAGGACCGATGTATTGAAACAATGCTAGCAGGGTGTAACTCCCATTGTTTGCCAGCTATCCACATAGCTGTATTATCAAGCCTAATATGTAATCCTTCATTGTGTAAGCCTGCTGTGCCCGCTAGATTTACTTGCAAATTACTATTTTCTTGCCCTATACTATTTTTAAAAGAAAACTGGTCATTAACCCAATTAATATCCAGCACAAAACTTTCTGTACTAGTATAGTCTTTCCACTGCTGCTTATCAGATTTGAATTTATTAGTAGCTGCAATCAACGCACCATCTTTATTTTGTAACGCTGTTATATGCCATTCACTCCTTTGTAGCTGATTATCTCCAAAAGCCAATGAATCCACCTCATGCATATGAAATTCAAATTTTACTTCCTCCTGCTGTGAGAAGAATCCTTGGAAACTAGTGTGTGGTGCTACATATATATGAGGTACAATAACCTGTAGTATAGGATTTATGTCTTTTAAATACAGATGATATTTAAAATTATAAGGTTTTTCTGTATAAGAAGGAACGTATACTTTTGAGGTTAAAAGGCGTTGTTGGTAAGCATAAATAAATTCCTTGAGGTCCTGTACTAAAGAGGTATATTTAACAGCTCCTTCTGCTTGTACATCTAGCAAATCAGAATAAAGAGACAGCGTACTATGTCCATTCTTCTTACCATTGAGAAAATGTAACTGTTCTACATGTAGGGGCTTATCTTCTATCTCTAATTGAATACGATTGAATGTGGCATCTGTAGTAAAATTATCCCAAGAATCTCCCTGTACAATTACATTTATTTCACTACTAAAATGTGCATGCTTATTTGTAAGTTTTAATTTATCTAAAGCAACATTATTTAAAAGCCCCTTTATTAATAATTCTTTCTGAGGTGTTTTCCAATTAATTTTAGTATCAAAATATGCCACCAAATTTGGATCATCTATTGATATATTACCTTTGAAAAAAAGCTTTCCAAGCCTTCCATCAGCACGAATATGCTCATATTTATATCCCTGAAAGCCCAGCTGCTCTATATGTGTTCTTAAATAGAGATTAGTGGTATCAGAGTTAAGACCTTGACCATTTACATATGCCCGCATTGTCAATTCCTGCAGCTCATTGATACCTAGCAGTTTACCAATATTTAAAGATTGTGTATTAATATCTCCTTTACAAGCAAGCTCATGGGAAGCTTTATCAACAACTACTTCCATATCAGTAGTAACCCTGCCTATATTAGTTATAAAGTTTCCCTTTGTTTTAAATTGATGTAAAGTACCTGATATATTACTTTGCACATTACAAAGTTGTATTCTTTGTAATATGTGATGGTGCTCTTGTGCTATATGTGGAAGCAGATCAAAAGTATGTAAACATCCTTTTTCTAACTTCAAATCAAAAAACATATTTTTAAAATCAGGCAACCCCTCTAGCTTAATATTTCCACACAAATAGCTTTTATTTTCACCAAATTCTAGGTAAAAATCTTTTAGATAGAAATTATCTACCTTTCCTACCACACTACCTTTTAAAGTATAATCAGTATTATGACCTTTAAAATAAGGCATAAAATGAGCTAGCTCTTTAGAAGCCAACTTTAGTTCTTCCAATTCGACATCTATATACCCTTGTTTCAAAATTTTAGACAGGTCTGTTATGTCTTCATAGGAAAAACTAAAATTTCCTTTCAAGTAGCTATCATCCGTATTAATAATTAGCTTATTAAACAGTGCGCCATAAGGTGTAACTTTAAACTGTGTATGTAATTGATGTAGCCTTAAGTTTTTTATTGGATCATAGCCAGAAAAATGCTGAAGCTCCCCAACTAAAGTATTTCCATAATACCCTAACTGGCTAACTTCAGCGGTAACCCCCTCTATTTTAAAGTGATGAGCATCGAACCCTGTTAATGTAGGTTGAACAGTCTGATCATCTATTAACATAGAAAAATCTCTTAAAACAGCTTTTTTTACATTAAAACCTTGTATATCAATTGGCATGCCTATAGAATTTAGGCTGCCTGGTGTTTCTAACCTTGATAATAAAGTCTGTATATTAAATTCTGTTTCTCCTTTAGCTTTAACTAACCTCAAATCTCCCTCTACTTCTAGATAATCTATTACTATACCTTCTCCCCTCAAAAGCCGCAAAGGATTTATACGCAATTTTAAATACTTGATAGCACATAATAATTGATTATTGGAGTCTTTTACTGATAAATCTTTAAGCAAAGCTTTATGAAACCATTTTAATGAGAAATGCTGATGTTGTATATTAAAGTGAGTTTGTGCATTTAATTTATTAAGTACTTTTTCAAATAATGTATTTTGTACTTGAGGTATGTTTAAAAAGACAACAAAACCTATGGTAATAGATAATAGAGAGAGAGCCAGCCATTTTAAGAAGGTGGCTATAAATTTTTTCTTTATCTTCGATTTTTGATCAGTAGTACCCAATGCAACAAAAAAATATAAATATATTAGCTATAGAGTCATCTTGTGATGAAACAGCTGCAGCTGTCATCTGTAATAGTAAGATAGCGAGCAATGTGATTGCTAGCCAGTCTATTCACGAAATTTATGGAGGGGTTGTACCCGAGCTCGCCTCTAGGGCTCACCAACAAAAAATTATTCCTATAGTAAGTAAAGCTTTAAAAGATGCCAATCTTGCCAAGGAAGCATTACATGCTATAGCCTTTACAAGAGGCCCTGGCCTATTAGGAGCCTTACTAGTAGGAGCTTGTTTCGCTAAATCATTAGCATTAGGTCTAGCTATACCACTTATAGCTGTACATCATATGCATGCGCATGTGCTTGCTAATTTTATAGAAGATCCCCAACCTACTTTCCCTTTTTTGTGTCTCACCATCAGTGGAGGACACACGCAGCTAGTACTTGTGAACAGTTACACATCTATGCAACTAATAGGACAAACACAAGATGACGCTGTAGGAGAAGCGTTCGATAAGATAGCTAAAATAATGAACTTTTCCTATCCTGGAGGACCTTTTATTGATCACTACGCTCAACAAGGAGATCCTCAAAGGTTTAATTTCCCAACCACCATAATGCCGGGCCTCGACTTTTCATTTAGTGGTATAAAGACTGCCTTCTTATATTTTATACGTAACAATATACAAAAAAATCCTAATTTTATAGCTGAGCACCAAGCAGATATTTGTGCTAGTATTCAGCATACACTTATTGAAATGTTGCTTAGCAAGGTAAAGAAGGCTATGACATATACTGGCCTTAATAAATTAGCATTAGCAGGTGGAGTAGCTGCTAACAAAGGCCTTAGGCAAGCTATAACTCAAATGGCAGCAGAAAAAGGCTGGCAACTTTTTATTCCTGCAACCGAATACTGTACAGATAATGCGGCTATGATAGCCATGGCAGCACATTATCAATACATCGCAAACGATTTTGCTAATGTAAAGACCAATGTATTACCTAACATGCCTATATAAAATAGGCTTCTATATATCATATGAATGTAAAAAAGAATAAAACTACCGGCCTGGTTATTCGAAATAAACAAGCAAGCTTTGAATATACCTTTATAGATAAGTATATAGCCGGCATCGTACTTACTGGTACAGAAATAAAATCTATTAGAAAAGCCAAAGTTAGTTTACAGGAAGCCTATTGTTATTTTAAAAATGGAGAACTTTGGATTAAAAATATGCATATTGCACAGTATGAGCAAGGCAATATATACAACCATATAGAGAATAGAGAAAGGAAATTACTTTTAACCAGAAAAGAGCTTAACAAGCTTATTAAAAATAAGGAAAAAGGACTTACCGTAATACCTATACAACTCTTTATTGACCAAAATAATCGTGCTAAATTGCAAATTGCTTTAGCTAAAGGCAAGAAGTTATATGACAAGCGTCAGCATATTAAAGAAAGAGATGTGCAAAGAGATTTAGAACGACATCAAACTGCAAAATACTAATTAAGTAAAATCTTAATTAGTATTATAATTCATTTATTTTTATCTATTAATAAAGTTTTAGAATATGTGGCTTATAGGAATTCGGAGTGGTATCATTACACTATTAGCATTAATTGCTTATACACTACTAGCACAAGTTTTAAATTTAAAAAACTCCATACTAGGCCACCTAGAATATGCTGTATTTACATTAGGGATATACTCTGCACTCTTTTATTATAAGAATGCGAACAATGGTTCCATAACTTATATGCAAGGTTTGCAAGTAGGCATGATAGCTGTACTCTTCACTAGTGTGGTTATAAGCGTACTAACATATGTTATGCTATTTACATATGGAAACAATTTTGTTAATACTTTACTACTAGAATTTAAAAAATCCGTTCAGCAAATTGACCTTACTAACAACTCCGCACAAAATAGCATAACATTGATAGAATCAGTGTTTAATTCAAAGTTGTTAGGAGTACTTATCTTCTTGTCTATCTCTTTCACAGGATTTATCTTTACACTATTTATTGCCCTGTTTGCAAAAAAGAATAATTCCTAATGGCCATTTTTCAGTGATCAGTTTTACTTAAATTTGTTATTAATAACATATACTACAATTACCTAATTTAGGTTTAGTATTTACCTATATATATACGCTTTATGAAAATAAAAAGAGTAAAAAAGACTAATAAACAACTATTCAACACTTTATTAGGCTACTTTTTAAGAGGGCTCTTGTTAATTGTGCCATTTGCATTAACAGGCTATATCATTTCTATGGCACTTAATTGGATGGATGGAATTGTTAAAATAAAAATTCCTGGATTAGGCATAACCATTGTTTTAGTAGCAATTACTCTATTTGGTTACTTAGGAAGCACTTTACTAGTACGGTCACTATTTGATACCATTGAGAAACTAGTTACAAAAGTACCATTAATTAGTACTATATATACTTCGCTCAAAGATCTAATTGCTGCATTTGTAGGTAATAAAAAGAAGTTTGATAAACCTGTGTTAGTGACTATTGATATAGATAGAAGGATACAAAAAATAGGATTTATAACTCAACAAGAATTAAATATACTACATTTACCAGCAAGTGTAGCTGTATATATCCCTGATTCTTATAGCTTTTCTGGAGGGCTATGTATTGTACCTAAAGAACTTATTACCCATTTACCAGATGTTTCTGGTACAGAAGTAATGAAATTTGTTATTTCTGGCGGTGTTACAGCCATACAAAATATAAACGAGGAAGAAGAATCTATAAACTTTTCCCCTAAAGAAGGCATATAAACTTAAGGAGCCAGTTTTAATAAATTATATCCAAAACCTATAGATAAAAAATATAAATTCTAGTAGAGAAGAAAGCCCCATGTAGGAAATGTAAGGTAAACAATTAAATAAAGTAAACTTCTAGAACATACTAAATATTTGCCATAATAAAGCAATCAGGTAGGTGTATAGACTTTTATACTTTTTTATAACCAATCGCTTTATCAAGTCTACGTCAACTACACTGTTAATATACCATTGGCAGATGGTTATTTACCGACCAACAACAATAAACATAATGTTACTTTACAGATTCTTTCTGTAACTTTAACAATAAAGTACCACTCTTTTTACATCTTGGCTTACAGGATAACTACTTCAACTATTTGTTAAGTAGCCCAAAACACTCTCTTGTATTAACTAAAAATACATAAATAGCTAAACTTAGCTATTCTTAATTTAGTACCACTGCATTACTAAGCAGGAGACATGATTTTTTCTGTTACAAGCAACAGAAGTACTTTTTATAAACCTATAAAAAAATAAAGAAGCTAATCCTTTTTTGATTTAGTCCATAATCGAGTAAAAACAAGACTTATGCCCCCACATATGAGTATAGTTAGCATATGCATAGCATGTATAACTCCAGCATATAATAAAGCATTGCTTTGAGAAATTCCATAAGCCATTAAACTGCTACTTATTAAAATATGATAAGCTCCTATAGCTCCTTGTATAGGTACTGCAAAACTTAAACTACTCATGGTAAGTATAGATAAGCCAACCCTCCAATTCAAATGTGAGGTTGCATGGATGGCAAATATTCCAACATAATCACTTAAATAATAGAGTCCCCATTTAAGGATAGTAGTATACACTATAAGCATTTTCTCCTGTGATACTAGAATACTATAAAATCCTTTTTTAATATTAATTACAAAAGATTTAGCGCTAGACAATCTATTATTCAAGAGGTGATGATTTGAATTACGGTAGATAATTAAGATACACCAACCTAACACAGCTACTATAACCGCTAGTACCCAACCTAACTTCTTATAGTTAATGGAAGGAAAAGTTATAGATTGAAGCGTAAATGTTATCTCTGAAAAGCTAACAACAAAAGTCCATGCCATTATGATTAAGAACCCAATTAAGTCTATGATACGCTCCAATACTACAGTACCTAGTAAAGTTCCCATAGGAATAGTTGTAGTAGTACGTCGCAATACACTACAGCGTATTATCTCACCTAAACGTGGGACAAACAGGTTACCTAAATAACCGGTCATCAATGCAGAAAAAGTTCGCATAAGATCAACATTGAATCCAACCGGCTGCAAGAAAAGCTTCCAGCGATAAGCACGCATAAGGTGACTCAATAAACCAAGTAAAATTGATGCTCCTATCCATCGCCATTCTAGTTCCTGAACCTGGGAACATAGGTCTCCAAACGACATGTTTCGATAAGTGTAGCGTAGCAGGATGCTGGCTATAAGTAGTGAAAATATATATGGAATAATTTTTCTGATTATTTTCAAAATAGCTTTTGTATAAGCTATAAAAATAGCTAGGTTTAGAATTAGTCTGGACAATTTGTATAAATTTATATAAACTGAAGGACTTTATGCTATTCTAGCATATCAATTAATAAAAGCAAGCAATCTTTCTTAGTATTTCTTATTAATCATACCCACATTTAGGTTAAAATAACTTTTTAATATTTTGAGCTTAGTTGAGCAAGCCAGCACATTGAGCATGTAATATATATTTTGTATATTTGTGTCCGATAGATAATATAGCCCTTGGTTGCCTACAACTGACAGGCTGTTCATAGTATAATTCAGAATCCTTCCATTCATGTCTAGTTTACGCATACTTTATGTAGCTAGTGAAATAGCGCCCTTTCTTAGTACTTCTAACGTAGGAATATTTGTTGGGAAGCTAGCACCGGCTATGCAAGAAAAAAATGTTGATATACGTATTTTGGTTCCCAGATTTGGTGTAATTAATGAGAGAAAGAATAAGCTTCATGAGGTAGTTCGATTATCAGGAATTAGCATTAAGATAGGTAATGAAACTCAAAACTTATCTGTTAAAGTAACTGCTATACCTGGAACAAGAATCCAAGTATATTTTATTGATAACGAACTATATTTCCATAGAAAGTTTGTATTCAATGATAAAGAGGGAAACTTCTTTGAGGATAATAGTGAACGTCTTATTTTCATATGTAAAGGTGCTTTAGAGACTGTAAAAAATTTAAACTGGGTACCTGATGTAGTTCATTGCCACGACTGGATTACTAGTTTAATACCTTTATATTTAAAAACCGGCTTAAAACAGGATCCAACATTTCAACGTACCAAAGTGTTGTTTAACCTGTATAATACTAATTTCCCAGGACAATTTAATGGAACTTTTGCTGACAAAGCAAAAATGAATGGTATGCAAGAGCAAGAAATCAACCAATTAGCTTCTGTAGGATTTGCTGAGCTTATGCAAATAGGTGCACAGTATGCCGATATGGTCATTCAATCTGAATTGATTAATAATACTTCCTTGGCCGCTTTATGTGCTGAAAGAAATATCCCTTGCATTACTAATAATGAAGAAGGCATACAAGAGTATCTTAAACTTTATCGACAACTAACTGAATTAATAACACAATAGATAATATTATATTTCTCCGCTATTGATAAGGTTATGTTAAAAGAGATAATATAGCTAAGTTGCAACTTTTTTACTTATACCTGTTATCTCTATTAGATATGCCAACAATATAAATATGGTTAGTTGCCAAGTTTTTCTATTATCAGCTGTGCTTTATCTATTACTCTAGTTACTCTATCGTAGCTAGATATACTAGTAGTCAATTCTTTTTGAATATTTAAGCGCGATGATTTATATAGAATAGGATTTGCCTGAGGAGTAAGCTTTCCGTCTTGTTCGATCATATAGAATTTTTCTTGGTTAATATTCAAACTTGCTTGATAAACATGGCCTATACTTGCCATGTTTAATTCAATAAATTTTACATTTTTCATTTCGATGGGTAGCTGTAAAGCAAAGTCTTCTATATCAGACGAAACAAATAAAAACTTCTTAAACTTATAAGTATAAACTTTGTCCCATTCTATAAATACAAGCTCATCTCCATTTAAGGCATAGTCATACACATTCTCTGAAATTAATAAGCTTTGCAGTTCTCCTATTTGATAATCATATAGTTGATTTTGTAAAGAGTATATCACATGATTCCCATACCAGCAGATAGACCCTGTAACTGCATCACTACATTGCTCAAAACAAGGAAGTTTATGAGCAATTTCATACTTTTTAGAGTCAGCTAGGTTGATAACTTGTAAAAATACTTCACCTACTTGTGCATCCTTTAATAAGAGTGCTGCATGGGTTTTAGCTTGATTTAACGAAAATTCTAAGAATTCTAATTCCTCACCAAATATGAGTAGGTCCTTGGTAATTTCTTTTTGATGTATATTATAGCATACAACTTTTCCCTGCGTAGGTCTAGCAATTGTAGAGTTATCGACAAATAAACTAATGGGATCTTCAATGGTTACATCAGTTGCAATTGTAATAACTTTATTAGTTTCCACATCCATGACAGAAAGGTTACCCTCACTTGCTTCATCTTCCATGCAATCATGAGGCGTCCTATATAATACCCACCTTTCATTAGGGCTTACATCATCTAAGTAACCACATACCTTAGCCACCCTTGTGCTATTAGCAGAAGTAAAGGATAAGATAAATATTATAGTAATATTGATTAATTTTCTCATTAACGGTTTATTGAAAAGTGTATATGATTTTTATGATTTTCGCGAAGCCTACTGGTCGTATAAGGCTTCTTGTTTTTATGTCTTAAGTAAGGACCAAAATTCTCCCTTACTATCGATACTTCTTCCAAAGCACTTTGTAAAGCTATCACTAATGGATTGTTAGCTCCTAAGCTAGCTATACTACTACCGTTAATTCTAGAAATATCAATAGCTCTTGCCCCATTTTCTTTGCGATGATTACTGTTTGCATATTGCTTACCATCATGTCCATTAGTAGTAGCAGAAATATGTATACTTTCTATTTTAACGGTTTCATTAGCTTTATTAAGCGCTTGAATCAAGCTAGGTATTAACCGTTGGTCAACTAGCCTATCAGCAGAGATGATTAAATTCTCTGGTTTCTTGAGAGAACTTCCAAAAGTAACAGTGACAGTAGATCCTGAAGATAAGCGAATTAAATGCGGTATATGCATGCTAGTAGGTAAGTCATATTCTTCTAAATACAAATTATCAGAGGAAGGCACTTCGTCACTTTGTTCAACCAACATAGGATAGTTATTTATGTTATTGTCTACGAATGCTTGAAGATAAGAAGGCTGAAACGATACACTAGATAGGACTGAAAGCTGGACTTCTTCTTGATCCTGAATCTGAGAAAAATACTCAATGTTTGTTTGTAAACCCTCTACAGAGTTTTTGGTTAACTCTTTAATGCTAACCTTTATTTCTAAAGCATCAAAAAGTTTGTTTAAGTCAAAACTAGCCACTTTACCTCTTGCTACTGACTTTACTCTATTTAATTCTATTAATAACGAAGGTATTTTTTGTAAGCTGACCTGCAAGTCTACTGAATAGTTTTCATAAAAATTAGATGAGTGATAATTAACGTTTTTATATAATAATTGCAGTTGATTACTTATCTGTGCTAGCAATTTATTGTAAACCACTGGATAGTTTTCTAGCCTTACTTGTCTATGTAAGAATTTATAAATCACTTGCTCTAACTTAGTTTTAATTTTCCCTGGATTGGGGTTAATAGTAACAACAGTTAAATTTATTTTTATTCCTGCCAATATACTTCCTATTTCTGTGAGCATAGCTTTCCAAACTTGCAATGTATCAGCATTAAAATTGCTTGGATTAATAAGGTAATAAGCAATGATTAAATTATTTATATTTTTTTCTACATCTATTTTAATACCATAATCCTGAAACTTCAACTTACCTATATATACATAATTAGCATTTGAATCAATAGTAGGGTAATATATATGGATATACTCCCTTTGCCAATCGGGTGTATTATTAAGTAGTTTCTCTATACTAAAACCAAATTCCCCATATACAGGTAATATCTGATATCTATATCCTATAGCTAGAGATTGCTTTATATAAGCTATCCATCTCCCTTGTTGATACATAAATGTAATTTGATACCCTCCATAAGTTATAGAGTTAGAAGGCGTTGTTACTATATGCTTAGCAGTTGCTGAAGAGGAAGTAGTAGCAGATAACGGAGTAGAACGGACAGGCTTTTTACTCGCTTTTTGAAGTTTAGCAGTGAAGTTAGCAGAAGCAGACGAACCAATCTTATTCTGATGTAAGGAAGCAGCAATTTGGCTAGTTGTTGCAGTTTCAGAATTATCTGCTAAAAGCTGGGAGCTACGCAAATAATTAGCAGAACCTTTAAAAGTTACTTGTCGGCTGTTGCGCTGTAAAATAACTCTTTCGCTTAAAATGGGCTGCGTTTTATTTAGATTATTTGATCTAACAGTTGCAATATCATATAATTGCCTATTATATAGGGTTTTTTTGTCTGTTTTATTAGCCCGTAAACTATATGCTTCATGAGTATGAGATAATACGGTAAACTCTACTACTTTTTTTGATCTTACTGAATGTAGGTCTGGTCTAAGATAGTTATATGGTGAAAAATGAAACTGTTCATCCATATTAATCCTATCAACAGCGTAATAGTTATGCGAAAGCTTATAAATATTGGCATGTGTTCGTTTTTCTATTATTGAAAAGCTAATAGCTGAAATTTTAAAGCTTGCACATATAAATAACACAAGGGTTAGTAATAGAATAACAACAGCAAATCGCTTGCTAGGAATATCCATGGTTAGGGTTACTGACAATCGTTGGAATTTTAGAAAATGGCTTAGAAAGCAGGCATCTTTAATAATAATTTAGCCATATTTTTGAAGAATTTCAATATTAGCTCTCTGTATTTTGCTAAGTAGAATTTAATATTTAGAAGATTCCAGTTAATTCTTCTAATTCTAAATAGAAGAGAATATAACTTTTATACTGGAGTGGAATCCAACATGCTAGCTTTAAATCTTATAGCTGTGTGGTTGGTTATTTAGTGGATTGGGCCAAAAAATTAAGAACTTTAAAATTGACAATTAATGTGTGGGTAATTAAGGAATATGGCTTCTGTTGTTTCTTTTTTAGTATGTAATTACCTTTTAAATTAACGGTATATATTTTTATCTTGTAAATCCTTAGTAGATTCTATTACCTACAAAGTGCTCATTTTAAGCTTAAATCAAGCATATACATCTATAGTGATATTGCAAAAGGCTTTCAAAATAGGATACAGGAAGTTAAATAAAAAACTAATACTATAAAAGAGCTAGTATGCATTTAACATGTGAGAAATTAAGCAAACATTCGCTATGCTTTAGAAGAATAAGCGATCTGATCATCCAAGCCAAGAAGAATGTATTAGACTTTGTTATTATTTAGTTCTATTTCCCTTTATGGTCTTTGTCCATAATTTGCAATATTTAGTGATTTAACATCAGACTCATGTATTAGAGTAGATTTTAGCTTGCTTAGAAATTCTAATAATTTCTTTCTGTTTTCGCTATCAGGCTTAAAATACCTATTATCTTCATCTTCTATTTCTCTATCTAATGTGAGGATAACGGTTGCAGAAGGTTTCTTTTTGAATAAAGCTAAATAAGAATCTAAGCCCTCTTGATTAATGGCTTTGCTGAGCCCTTGGCTAACTTTATTAAAAATCAAACCATATTCAAAAGGAACTCGGATGGCATCACAAACTCTATCGATGGCAGCTATATCGGTAAGATATAGACTTCCAGATATGAGTGTTATAACAAATACTATCTTGTAATTTAAATTCTTTTTTAATGCTACTTCTATTTCTTTGGCAACCCTTTCTCGAGTTAGTAGTTCAGATAAGCCAGGTGTATCAATATATAAGGTATTATGGTATGTATGTGCTTGATTATAAAGAGTCATCCCGGAATATAGAGATACACCAGAGCTAAATACTGCCTCTTGAAAAACAGAATTACACAAGGTACTTTTTCCAGCGCCAGAATTACCTAAGAACAAGATAGCTTCAATAGTCTTGGAGGGTTCATTACAACTACAATTATTTACCACCAGTAAGCTGCATAGAAAAAGAAGTATACGTATGTTAGCTATAAGTTTATCAGTATGAGTATGCATAAATTTTATTTATTATAGTTCATATTCTGTCCTAAATTAAAAATAAATTTTGAAAGCATAAGAATTAGCCAACACCTACATTTTTAAATCTTCACTATTTTAGTAAGATATGCTTAGTTTTTACAAGTATAAACCAAAAATCTCTAGAATGGTGGCCCAATTAATAGATTTTACTGATATTATTTAACCATTACCTCCCGCATTTTTTATAGTCGGTTTCCTATCCCCTAAGTGGCTACTAAAAATAAAATTCCTCCAATTTAATAAGGACTAACCCTAAAACTGGAGGAATCTATTTTTTAAAATACTATTTTCTTTATATAGCTTACTCTTCTTGTTTATTATTTTCTTCAGAAGATTGTGTATCTAAAGCTTCTTGCTCATCTATTCCTTCTGTTTGATTATTTTGAACTGCTTTAGCTTGAGTAGCCATATCTTGGGCGTTAGGCTGTACTTTTTCAGAGCTTACAGTTGTAGTAGCATCTGATTTCCCTTTTCCTCTTCGTGTTTTAGTTTTGGTTTGTTTTGGCTCTGCTGCCTTTTGCAAGTATGTATTATAGTCTACTAACTCCATCATGCACATTTCTGCATTATCTCCTAGACGATTTCCTAACCTGATAATACGTGTATAACCGCCTGGCCTATCTCCTATCTTAGGAGCAATCTCATTAAAAAGTAATTTAACAGGTTCTTTATCTTGAAAATAAGAGAACACTGTTCTTCTTGCATGTGTAGAATCTTGTTTAGCCTTTGTAATAATGGGCTCTACAAATTTTCTAAGTGCTTTAGCTTTAGCTACGGTAGTAATAATACGTTTATGCAAGATAAGTGACTTAGCCTGATTAGATAATAGCGCCTTGCGGTGGGATGCAGGTCTGCTTAGATGATTAAATTTTT
>Ga0209916_1000275_pt1 | contig 94932 bp, 92 predicted proteins | sample ThiBio_1000_plan_FD_183956 | JGI IMG/M metagenome (GOLD analysis project Ga0209916, IMG submission 183956) | Wastewater bioreactor microbial communities from Cape Town, South Africa - Thiocy_solids_2 (SPAdes) | ecosystem: Engineered > Bioreactor > Thiocyanate-remediating > Anaerobic-Aerobic ... | reverse complement strand
TGCCGCGCATGACCAACACCCTCATGCTCGGCGGCGACAAGCACCCGCACGAAATCATCGCCTCGGTCAAGAACGGCCTCTACGCCGTCAACTTCGGCGGCGGCCAGGTCGACATCACCAGCGGCAAATTCGTCTTCTCCGCCGCCGAGGCCTACATGATCGAAGACGGCAGGATCACCTACCCGGTGAAAGGCGCGACGCTCATCGGCAACGGCCCCGACGCGCTCACGCGTGTGAGCATGATCGGCAATGACATGGAGATGGACTCGGGTGTGGGGACTTGCGGCAAGGAAGGGCAGAGCGTGCCGGTGGGCGTGGGGCAGCCGACGCTGAGGATCGATGGGTTGACGGTGGGGGGGACGGCGTAAAGCTGTTGGCCGGGGGTTGCCCCTAAAGGGACTCCGATCCACTACGTGCTAAAGCACATGTGGAATCGTATGCTCGGCGGCAAGTTCCTTTCTTTGTCTTGCCAAAGAAAGGAACCAAAGAAAGACGAACCCTGGTCAAGGGGGGAATCTGGGAGGTGGTGGATTGAACGGGTGGAGAGTCGGCAGTCTCTCATTCACGCTGCCTTGCGGCCCGTGCCACGTGGATGCCGGATTTCCACGCCTCGCCCGTTCTGTTCCGGAAGATAGCAAATCATGGCGCTGATTCAATCGAGGTAGACGACCGCGAAGTGCTCGATGTGCTGGCGAAACTGGCGCAGCGCGGGGGCGACCTTTCTCCCGCGCTGAAGGAAATCGGCGAAGACATGCTAATTAAAGAGGCCAGGGTCGAATTACTACTCAATGTCTTGCGTCCACACTGGTTCTGACTTTTCTCCCCTTAGGAGGTGCTGAACAAGTCCTTCGACAAGCTCAGGACGAACGGCAAGCTGTTGATTCCGTTCGTGGTGAGCTTGTCGAACCATAAACGGAATTAACTTGTTCAGGAGGGTTCCCTTAAACGTACCGCTTCATCCGGGATGGCTGAACGCATGCCCCAACAATGTCTGAACCTTGCTGCCCCTGTATCGCATGGGGCGCTCATCCTACACAAATTTCCGCGCTGCATCGGCAAGATCGCCGTACTGCAGGCAAGCCCGGCGTTCCCGTTGTGCTGGTTCAGGGAAAGCAGTATCGTGCCTGTTCAGCCAAGGCTGAGTGACATATCCGCACCATCGCGCAGGGACCTCATGGCAATACAGGAAGCCCGTACCGAGACAGCGCTGGACGATCCCGCCGACCCATCACGGCGGCGCCTGCTCGCCGGCTTGCTGACCGCGTATACCGCCTCACTAATTCCCTGGGCGCTGGCGCAACCTGCGCCACAAGCGGACCGCGGTGCGTTTGCCGCGCTCTCGGCGATCCTGGTCGGACGGCCGTCGCTCGATGCGGCACAGGCGACGCGCACCTACGATGCGCTGGTCACCGACGATGCGCATTTCCCTACCGACGTGCAGGCGCTGCTGACCCTGATCAACCAACGCCACATCGATCCGCTGCAGTTACAGGCCACGCTGGACAGCGAGCATTCACCGCTGGCCTCGCTGCCGCGCCGGATCATGAGCGCCTGGGTACTGGGCGTGGTCGGCAGCAGTGAAGGCGCACGCTGCGTCGCCTACGAGAGCGCGCTCAACGCGGTGATCGTGGCCGACGTGCTGAAGCCGCCGACCTACGCCTACGGCAGCTACGGTAGCTGGACCGCCAAACCCGTCTGAAGGAGACCGTGCATGGCCGCACTGGCATCGGCTGACATCGTGGTGATCGGCGCGGGCATCGTCGGCGCACTGGTGGCGCGCCGGCTGGCGCAGCAAGGCGCCTCGGTGCTGATCCTCGAAGCCGGGCCGCGACTCGATCGCGGCCGCATCGTCGCTGCGTTCCGCCACTCGCCGTTCAAGGGCAACTGGATGGCGCCGTACCCGCCCTCGCCGTGGGCACCGCATCCGATCTACGTGCCCAGGGACAATGGTTATCTGAAACAGGCCGGACCATACCCGTATCCCGCCGAGTACATCCGCGCGGTCGGCGGCACCACCTGGCACTGGGCCGCGCAGGCATGGCGGCTGGTGCCGAATGACATGCGCATCAAGAGCCTGTACGGCGTCGGCGTGGACTGGCCGCTGAGCTACGAGGAACTCGATCCGTGGTACCAGGAAGCCGAGGAAATCCTCGGCGTGGCCGGCGCCGACAATACCGGTTCGCCGCGCCAGAAACCCTTCCCGATGAAGCCGGTGGCCGAACCGTGGGCGATGCACCGCGTGCGCGAACGCCTGGCCGGCGTCTATCCCGTAGTCGCCAACACCGTGGCGCGCAACAGTCGCGGTTACGACGGGCGGCCCGCCTGCGTGGGCAACAACAGCTGCCAGCCGATCTGCCCGATCAACGCGCAATACCTGGGCATCAATGCGGTGGAAGCGGCCGAGGCAGCCGGCGCCAAGGTGATTCCCAATGCGGTGGTGTATCGCATCGAGCACGACGTGCAAGGCCGCATCGCGGCGGTGCACTACTACGCGCCGGACAAGAGCGAGCATCGCGTCACCGGCAAGACCTTCATCCTCGCCGCCAACGGCATCGAGAGCCCGAAGCTGCTGCTGCTATCGGCCAGCAGCAAGTACCCGAACGGCCTGGCCAACCGTTCCGGTGCGGTCGGCCGCCACCTGATGGACCATCCCAGCACCTCGCTCACCTTCTACGCCGACGAGGAGATCTGGCTCGGTCGCGGCCCGCAAAGCCCCAGCTCGATCAACACGCTGCGCGACGGCGCGTTTCGCTCCCAACATGCGCCGTACCGGCTCGACTTCACCAACATCTCGCAGGTGCTCAACGTCACCAACGACCTGATCAAGGAGGGCGTGTACGGCGCGGCGTTCGCCAAGCAGCTGCGCTGGCGCGCCGCCCGCCAGATCAACGTGAAGAATGTGCTGGAAGTGTTGCCCAACCCCGACAACCGTATCACGCTCAGTTCGGAGAAGGATGCCATGGGCATCCCCAAGCCCGAGGCGCACTACGCAATCGACGCGTACACACGGCGCGGCGCGGAAGTCTCCAAGGCCGACTTCGCCAGGATCGCCGAACTGATGGGCGGCACCGGCCTGCGCTACAGTGCGGAAGGCAGCTTCGCCAACAACCAGCACATCACCGGTACGCTGAGCATGGGCAACGACCCGGCGACGTCGGTGGTCGATGCGTTCGGCCGCAGCCACGACCACGAGAACCTGTTCGTCTGCGGCACCGGCGTGATGCCCACCGCGGCGACGATGAACTCTACGCTCACGGCGGTGGCGCTGGCGCTACGCACCGCCGAGCACATCCTGCCGGCGAAGCAGGCCGTGGTCGCCAACGCAGCCGGCGACCGCGAGGCGGGTCTCGCATGAACGCGCCGCTCCGCTACCTTGTACTGCTCGGCCTGCTCGTCGCCGTGTTGGCTCAGGCCGCCGACAACCCCGACGCTACTCTGTTGCGGCGTGGCCAATACCTCGCCACCGCCAGCGACTGCGTGGCCTGCCACACGTCACCCGGCGGCAAGCCCTACGCCGGTGGCCTCTCCATCGCCACGCCGGTGGGCAACATCGTCAGCACCAACATCACGCCGTCGAAGACCGCCGGCATCGGTCACTACACCGAAGCGCAATTCAGCGACGCCCTGCGCCACGGCATCCGCGCCGACGGCAAGCATCTCTATCCGGCGATGCCGTACACCGCCTACGCGCAACTCACAGACGCCGACGTGCAGGCGATGTACGCGTACTTCATGCACGACGTGGCGCCGGTGGACACGGCACCCGCGCCGACCCGGCTGGCGTTCCCGTTCAACGTCCGCCTCTTGATGGCGTCGTGGAACTGGCTGTTCCTCGACGACCAACCATTCAAGCCCGACCCGGGCAAGAGCGCCGAGTGGAATCGCGGTGCCTTCCTGGTACGCGGGCCGGCCCATTGCAGCACCTGCCACACGCCGCGCAACCTGCTGATGGCCGAACAGTCGTCGCGCGAACTGGCCGGCGGCGCGGTGGGCACCTGGTTCGCGCCGAACATCACCTCGGATGCGACCAGCGGCATCGGCAACTGGGGCACGCAGCAGCTGGTCGATTACCTGAAATCAGGCCATGCCAGCGGCAAGGGCCAGGCGGCCGGACCGATGGCCGAGGCGGTCGACAACAGCCTGCGCCATCTCACCGACGCCGACCTGCAGGCGATCGCCGCCTACCTGAAGACCGTGCCGCCGCGCCACGACCCTGCCGACACCCGCGCCGTCGACCGCTGGGGCGGCCCCAGTGCCGAACCGGACGTGGCACGCACCGCCCTGCCCGGCGACGCCGACACGATGAGCGGCGCGCAGGTCTACGACGCGTACTGCGCCAGCTGCCACCAGGCCCGCGGCGAAGGCAGTTTCGATGGTGGCCTGCCGCCCTTGTTCCACAACACCGCCACCGGCCGCACGCACACCGACAATCTCGTGATGGTGATCCTCGACGGCATCCGCTGGCATACCGACGACTCCGGCGTGCACATGCCCGGCTTCGCACACGAACTCTCCGACCGGCAGATCGCCACGCTGGGCAACTGGTTGCTGCAGCACTACGGCAATCCCGCCGCCACGGTCAGCGTGAAGCAAGTGCGTACCTTGCGGACGGGTGGCGCAGCGCCCCATCTGGTGTTGCTGGCGCGGCTGGCGATGGCGGCGATCGTGCTGCTGTTGATCTTCGCCGCCACCTGGCTGATGCGGCGACGCAAGCGGCACGCAGCGAAAACCTTCTAGGCCGATGCCATGCAATCTTCCGTTTCCGCGTGGATTATTCGTTGCACGTTCGCCGGCACGCTGCTCGCCAGTGCACTGGCCCAGTCGACCGACGGCAACTGGCTGACCCGAACCACGCTGACCGGCGACTGGGGCGGCACGCGCACGCAGCTCGAAGACGACGGCATCATCCTGCGCGCGCACTGGACCACCGAAAGCGCCGGCAACGTTTCCGGCGGCCACTACCAGACCGCGCGCTACACCCAGCAACTCGACTTCGGCGCGGATTTCGACCTCGACAAGCTGTGGGGCGTGCCGAACGCGAAGATCCAGTTCACCGTCACCGACCGCCGTGGCCGCAGTCTGAGCAACGACGCGCTGGGCAACCAGTTCTCGGTGCAGGAACTGTACGGCGCGGGGCAGAACTTCCGCCTCGCCGAGCTGAACTGGCAACAGGATTTCCTCGACCACCGGATCTTCCTGCAACTGGGCTGGTCACCACTGGGCGACGACTTCGCGCGGCTACCGGCGTTCTGCAATTTCCAGAACGGCATCATCTGCGGCCACGCCAACGCGATGACCACCAACAGCGGCGCGCACAACTTCCCCACCGCGCAATGGGGCGGCCACGTGAAGTGGCACGCCACACCGAACTTCTACGTCAACGCCGGCGCCTACCTCGACAACGAGAAGGCGGGCAACCGCGACCAGGGCTGGAATCTCAGCTTCAAACACCGCGGCGTGTTCGTGCCGGTCGAACTGGGCTGGTCGAGTGGCCGCGGCGCCGGCCAACTACCCGGCGACCTCAAGTTCGGCGCGTACTACAACACCGCCGGCACGCCGGACGTCTACACCGACGTCAACGGCCAGCCCGCCGGCCTCACCGGCACCGGCTTCCTGCAGCGCAACGGCCGCTCCGGCGGCTATGTCATCGCCGACCACATGGTCTATCGCGAAGGCCCTGACACGAAGCGCGGACTCACCCTCGGCGCGATGGCCGGCGTGGGGGACGCAGCCACCGCGCGTTTCCGCTACTTCTGGGTCATCGGCGGCCATTACCAGGGCACCTTCGCCGGCCGTGACAACGATGTGATCTCGTTCATGGTCGCCAGCGGCCGCACCAACTCACGCGTCACCCAATACCAGCGCGACCTCGACAGCGTGGTGCCCGGCAGCGTCGGCATCCAGAGCTACGAAAGCGTCGCCGAAATCGACTACGGCGCGAAGCTCACGCCGTGGCTGACCCTGCGCCCCAACCTGCAATACGTGATACGCCCCGGCGGCACTGGCGCCATCCCTGACGCCCTCGTCATCGGCTTGTACACGCAAGTGACGTTCTGACTGGCGATTCAACGCTGGCACGCCGTCAGCCTGCTAGCAAGGCCTCAGATACGGTGTGTAGAGTCTTCTTCCCAAACCCCTGATAGAACCACCAAGCAATCGACTAAGCCCGCAAGCGGGCACGGGACTCGATGAAGGCCGTAGGCGTCAGGCCAGCGTCTCCAGCGCCCTCGGCTCCCCGATCAGATACCCCTGCACGCAATCCACCCCCATCTCCACCAGCTTGGCCAGTGTCTCTTCGTTCTCGACAAACCCCGCCACCGTCCTGATCCCGAGGAAACTGCCCGTTTCCAGAATCGACCGTACCAGCGCCTCGTCGATCATGCTGGTGCCGATTTCGCGCACCAGCGCACGGTCGAGCTTCAGGTAATCCAGCTTCATGCTCTTCAGGCTGGTGTAGGCGCTGTTGCCGGCGCCGAACTCGTCGAGGGTGAAGCGGCAGCCGTGGCGCTGCAGCTGGCGCATGAACAGCTGGGTCTGGGCGTGGCCTTCGACGGCATCCACCTCGCTGATTTCGAAGATGAGCTTGCCGCCGGGGAGATCGCCGCGCGCCAGTTCGGCCTGCAGGTATTTCAGAAACAGCGGGTTGGTGACCGATTGTCCGGACAGGTTGATCGACAGTCCGCCGATCCGGGCGAGCGTGTCGGGGTGCGCACGCATCCACTGCAGGACATGACGCACCACCCAGCGATCGATTTCGGTGATGCGCTGCAGGCGCCCGGCCACGGCAATCAGGTCGCGCGTGGCGATGCTGCGTCCGCCTTCCGCGATGGGGTGCAGCAGGACTTCGTAATACAGCGGGGTCCGCGCAGCGTCGGTTGCGGCGGTCACCGGCTGGCAGTTGAGGCTGAGCTGGTTGTTCGCGAGGAGGGCGGTCAACTCGTGCGCCCATTCCGCCAGGGCCAGCACGCCGCCGCTCTCGTCGGCCTCGCTGTCGTACTGGACGACGGCTGCGCCCGACTCGCGCGCGTGCGCGCAGGCGGCGTTGGCATTGTCGTAATAGGTCTCGGGGTTGATGCAGTCGCGCGCCCAGGCCAGGCCGGTCGCGGGCTGGACGCGGTAACGGATGCCGTTGATTTCCTGGGGATGGGCGGTCAGGGCGTGCAGCAGGGCATCGGTTTGCGCCTGGGCCGAGGCCCGGCCCGCAGCCTCGATCCAGAATGCAATGCCGGATTCGCCGGAGCGTGCGAGCAGCGCATTGGGCGGCAGCAGCGTGGGCATGATCTGGGCGTAATCGCGCAGGATGGGCGTGCGGATCTCGACCCCCGCGGTTTCACCCGAGGGCTTGCTGATGTCGAACTGGATCACGCCGATGGCATAGCCGCCGTCGTTCATCTTGCTGCGCAGCCAGTTGCGGCGGATGGCGCGGAAGAAGCTCTTGCGATTGGCGAGCCCGGTGGCGGGATCGTGGGACGCCTGCCACAGCAGGTCACGCTGCATTTTCTGGATCATCGCGCTGTAGGAACGATCCATCAGCGGCAGTTCCAGATCCTCGGTCCACTGCGCGCCGCCGTCTTCCAGCGATTGCAGCAGGTCCTGACGCTTGAGATCGAGCTTCTTGATGCCGCGGTAATTGGCGAAGACATACACCGGCGGCTGATCGCCGATCCAGATCAGGTTGAGCGGGACATCGAGCGATTTGAATTGCAGCCAATCGCCGACGCGCAGGCGTTCGGCCAGATTGTCCTGCGTCTCGGAGAGTGGCTCGCTGGCCGCGTCGTCGAGACGGGCGGCGACCGAGGTGCGCTGATGCTGCGATTTGCCTTCGTCGAACAGCGCGGCAGCGAGTCGATCGACGATGCGGTCCTGCGCGAATTTGTCGGCGCACACCTGGGTCAAGGCCTGGTCGATCTGCTGCAGCAGGGCCTGGACCTGCGCGGTCGTGGGCGGCTCGGCGGGCTCGGCCGGATCCGTGTCCAGCCAGGTACACAGCTGCCGCAACACCTGCCAGGCCTCGCGCGCTTCGTCGCTGTCCGCGCCGTAGCGCATCTCGGCGATCAGCAGTACATTGCGCCAGCCGCCGTTCAGCAGTTCGATGACGGCATTCGGTACCGCCCGCTCGCTTTCCAGCTGCTTCAGCAGGTCGCGCAGAATGCGCTGCTTGACGACCTCGGCGTGCTGGCGGCCTTCGCACATTTCCTGCAGGCGGAACACGCGCGCGGCACGCTCGTGCAGCAGCGGCTTCACCACGCGCTCCAGCTGGGTGCGCGCTTCCTCGAACACTCCGGGATTCTTGTCGGCCTCGGTATTGATGCGGTCGGTCCAGCGGCTCATCAATCGCAGCAGGCGCGCATCCGTGATCTTGCCGTCATCGCCCGCCACCATGCTGATCCGGTCAAGGGTGTTCAACACCTTGTGCGCGGGGTGGACGGGCGAGGCGAGGAATTCCGGATCGGCCATCGCCAGCTTGATGAGACTGGTTTCCAGCTGCTGAAAAAACGGCCGCATGCCCTCGCTGACCGATTTCTCGGCATGCATGGTGTCGAACAGTGCGCCGAACATGTCGACCGAACGCTGCATTTCATGGGTGACGGCCGGGGGCAGCGCGCCGGCTGCGGCCAGACGCTGCAGTACCGGAGAATGGGCGATACCGGGTGCCCCGGCCATCCCGGCCGGGCCGGGAGCGCCCCCGGCAGCACGCGTGGTCGCGGGCGTGCCCGGTGGCGGCTGCAAGGCACCACCGGGCATGGCATTGCCGGCGGCGGGTGCACCCGCGGCGCTCATGGGCGCCATGCCGTCTGGTGCCGCCGTCGACTGGCCACGGAAAAAATCCAGCAACGATCCTGCCAGGCGGTTGAGCGTGCCGCGCGGCGGGGGCGGGGGCGTCGATGACGGCGCTTCGGACGATTCGAGCGCATGCGTATCGGAACCGGACGATGCCTCGTGCCGCGGCGCGGCGACGGGCTGTTCGCGCTCGACTTCCAGCTGCGAAACGGGCAGCAAGGCCAGCAGTTCGGCGTACAGCGGTGCCAGTTGCCCGGCCAGCACGTCGCGCAGGGCGGCGTAGGCGATCTGGCGGGCCCTGGCCAGCACCGGGACGTCCTGCAAGGCGCCGCGGTAGGCATGGCCGATGACTGCCGGGCCGAAAGGGTTGTTGTGGTGATCGCAGGCGAAGCCGAACAGCTGGCCGATGCGGGGCTCGATGTCCGAAAGCTGTTCGCGGAACTGCTCTTCCAGCTTGTTGGCCTCGCTCGAGGTGGCGAGCCAGTCTTCGAAATCCAGTTCGTCGACCAGCGCCAGACCGCCATCCATCGTGTCGCGGGTAGCCTGGGTCTGGACCGGTCGCGCCTGGTTCAGCGCATCGAGCACGCCCTGCACGAAGCGGGTCTGCACCGCCGGCGCGTGGTTGGTGAATTCGTGCATGGCGCCCAGCAGACCGCTGTGTTCGGCAATGCCGGAGGCCTGGACGGCCGCGGCGCCCAGTTTGTCGCCCAGTATGCGCATGATCTGGTCGTGCACCTGGAGCAGGGTCTCGCTCAACAGGGCGGTGCTGGCTTCGCGCAGATGGGGGTGGGCGGCGGAGGTCGGCAGGGCGGCCAGTTTTTGCCGGTGCCCGGCCATGCGCAGCCTTTGCAGCGCGCGCAGTGCGTCGACCGGCTGACGGGCAAACGCCACCCCGACTCCGAGCGGGCTCAGACGCTTGAGCTGCGCGGGCACTTTGAACGTTTGCGTGGCATTGGCCGACGCCGGCGTGAAGACGATTTCCACCGTGGCATCGGCGCGCCGGGCCAGCGCGGTGATCGCCGCTTCCGGGTTGGTGAACTTGAGAAACAGTCCGCCCTGGCAGAAATCACGGATTTCGCAGGCGATTTCGGTGTATCCCGGCTGGGTGATGATGGCGGCCTGCGAGACCTGGAAGCGCTTGTCGCGCCGCAGTTCCTGGCCGGCGTGTTGGTTGTCTGTCGTGTTAGCCATCATTTCCACACTTTTCCCTTTATTTTCCCCGCCTGCTCAATACAACGGCACGGCCGCGTTGTCCAGACGGGGCGTGTCCGCCCGCGCAAGGCGCTTGGCGCTCCCTGTCTGATTTTGGTAAACTCCCATGCATGAATTGTGCCGCAAAGTTCTTCTTTAGCCGTTTTTATCCCACGCCACAGGCGGTCGGGAGGCGCTGAGACGAGCAGCAACGCCTTGACGAAACCGCCAGCCCGCTGGCGGTTTTTTTGTTTAAGCCGTCGCGATCGCAGCACACCAACCGGAACCTGAACATGTCTGCCACCCGAACCGACGACACCCGTATCGAACAAAGCGGCGAATTGCTTGCCCCGATGCAGATCATGCGCGAACTGCGCGCCGACGAAACCGTGCTGGCCCATGTGGCGCATGCACGCAGCGTCATCCACGATGTGCTGCGTGGCGCGGACGATCGCATGTTCGTCATCGTCGGTCCCTGTTCCATCCACGATCCGGCCGCCGCGCTTGATTATGCACGCAAGCTGAAGCCGCTGGCCGACGAACTGGCGCACGAGATCATCGTCGTGATGCGTGTGTATTTCGAGAAGCCGCGCACCACGGTGGGCTGGAAAGGGCTGATCAACGACCCGCATCTGGACGAGAGTTTCGACATCAACGAAGGCCTGCGGCTGGCGCGGAAACTGCTGCTGGAAATCAACGAGATCGGCCTGCCCTGCGCGACTGAATTCCTCGATCTGATCTCGCCGCAATACATCGCCGACCTGGTGAGCTGGGGCGCCATCGGCGCGCGCACCACCGAATCGCAGTCGCATCGTCAGCTGGCATCCGGCCTGTCGTGCCCGGTGGGTTTCAAGAACGGTACCGACGGCAGCCTCAGGATCGCGGTCGACGCGATCAAGGCGGCGGCGGCGCGCCATCATTTCATCTCCATCACCAAATCCGGCCACGTCGGCGTATTCAGCACTTCCGGCAACGAAGACACGCACGTGATCCTGCGCGGCGGCAAGACGCCCAACTATGATGCGGCGAGCGTCAATCTGGCGTGCGGCGAACTGGCCACGGCGGGCTTGCGCCAGCAATTGATGATCGATTTCTCGCACGCCAATTCGAGCAAACAGTACCAGCGCCAGATCGACGTCGCGACCGAGGTGGCCACGCAGGTGGCCGGCGGTGACACCCGCATCATCGGCGCCATGGTCGAAAGCCACCTGAACGCGGGGCGTCAGGACCTGATCGCCGGACAGTCGCTGGAATACGCGAAATCGATCACCGATGCCTGCATCGGCTGGGACGACACCGTCCCGCTGCTGCGGATGCTGGCCGACGCGGTGAAAAAACGTCGACTGGCCATGCCGACGGACGAGGAATAAGCGTGTTTCATGCGACATCCGGGTTAAAATGCGCATGGCGGGCCTCCCCGCATGGTTAAGTTGTGAATCGGGTCAGGTCCGGAAGGAAGCAGCCACAGCGACCGATACCAGTGCCGGGGTTCTGGCTCGCCACTTTTCCAGGATTCAGGGGTCAGGATTCAGGGATCAGGGTGTACGGCTTTGCAGTGCAAACCGTGAGTAAATGGATTTTCCTGACCCCTGAATCCTGACCCCTAGCCCCTCAAACATGACTGACCTCTTCGGCGACTCCGCATCCCCCGCACTTGCGCTGGCGCGCACCTGGCGGCCGCGCACGTTTGCCGACCTCAAAGGCCAGGAACACGTCGTGCGGGCGCTGTCGAATGCGCTCACCCAGGGGCGCTTGCATCATGCCTATCTGCTGACCGGCACGCGCGGGGTCGGCAAGACCACGCTGGCGCGCATCCTCGCCAAATGCCTCAACTGCGAAACCGGCGTCACCGCCACCCCGTGCGGCGTCTGTTCGGCGTGCAGCCAGATCGACGCCGGCCGCTTCGTCGATCTGCTCGAACTCGACGCGGCATCGAACACCGGCGTCGACAACATGCGCGAGGTGCTCGACAACGCGCAGTACGCGCCGACGGTGGGGCGCTACAAGGTCTACATCATCGACGAAGTGCATATGCTGTCGAAGCCGGCGTTCAACTCCATGCTGAAGACGCTGGAAGAACCGCCGGCGCATGTGAAGTTCATTCTCGCCACCACCGATCCGCAGAAGATTCCGGTGACGGTGCTCTCCCGCTGCCTGCAGTTCAACCTGAAGCCGATGCCGCCCGCGCTGGTGGCGCAGCATCTGGGCGAGGTGCTGGCGCATGAGCAGGTCGACGCCGAGCCGGCGGCGTTGAATCTGCTGGCGCGTGCCGCCGCCGGCAGCATGCGCGATGCGCTGTCGCTGACCGACCAGGCGATCGCCTATGGCGGCGGCAGGATCGAGGCGAACGCGGTCGAAACCATGCTCGGCACCGTGCGGCGCGATTACCTGTTCGATCTGCTCGACGCGCTGGCGGCGCACAACGGCGATGCCCTGCTGGAACAGGCGCGGCAAATGGCCGAACGCGGGATCGCCCTGGATGCGGCGCTGCAGGATCTGGGCAGCCTGCTCACTCAATTGGCCCTGATGCTGCATGCGCCGGGCGCAATGGACACCACGATCGACAGCGAACGCATGCAGCAGGCTGTCGCACGACTGGACGCCGAAACCGTGCAGCTGTATTACCAGATCGCGTTGAACGGCCGCCGCGACCTGCCCTTTGCGCCGGACGAGTTTTCCGGTTTCTGCATGACGCTACTGCGCATGCTGGCTTTTGCGCCCGATGCGACGAATGGCGGCGTGCCTACGGCCCCTGCCTCGCGCCCGGCACCGGCTCGGATTGTCCCGGCTCGAATTGTTCAGGCACGAACTGAACGGACGGCCCCTGTGCGCGAGCACGTCGCAGCCGGGGCCGCACCCGGTTCCACATCCAATGCCGGCGCTGCGGTCGAACCGATTGCGGCCGCCCCGGCCATCCCCGCCGAGCCTGTCCGTGTGGTACGCGAGCCTGTGCCGCACGCCGCCTGGGATTGGCTGGCCGTGGTGGCCGAACTGCGCCTGGGCGGCATGGCCAAAATGCTGGCCGATCATAGCGAACTGGTGTCGCAGACCGGCGATGCCGTGACCCTGCGCGTGGCCGAGTCGCATAAGCATTTGCTTGATCGCGCCTACCAGAACAAACTGGTCGCGGCGTTGCACGATAAGTACGGCGCTGCGCTCAAGGTGAATTTCGAGGTGGGCGCCGCCGCCGGGAAGACCCCGCAGCAGGCGCGTACCCGTATCAGGGAAGCCCGCCAGGCCGAGGCTGTGGCGGCGATCGAAGCAGACCCATTCGTGCGCGAGCTGGTCGACCAGTTTGGCGGCCAGATCGACGCATCCACCATACAGCCATTAGGAGAATCGACATGATGAAGGGCGGCCTCGGCAACATGATGAAGCAGGTCCAGCAGGTGCAGGAAAACATGGCCAAGATGCAGGCCAAGCTGGCTGAAATCGAAATCGAGGGGCAGAGCGGCGCCGGCATGGTCAAGGTGACGATGACCTGCAAATACGATGTGCGCCGTATCGTCATCGACCCGAGCCTGATGGCCGACGACAAGGAAATGCTGGAAGACCTGGTGGCGGCGGCGGTGAACGACGCCGTGCGCAAGGTCGAATCCACCGTGCAGGAAAAAATGGGCAGCGTGACGGCCGGACTGCCGATTCCGCCGGGGATGAAGCTGCCGTTCTGAGACGCCGCCCATGCAGCCTGCCGCGCTGGAGCACCTGATCGCCGCCCTGCGCGTGCTGCCGGGCGTCGGCCCCAAGTCGGCGGCGCGCATGGCTTACCATCTGCTGCAGCGCGACCGGCGCGGGGCCGAAGCGCTGGCCGGCGCACTCAATCATGCGTTGACGCATCTGCATCATTGCCGTCTGTGCAACAACTTTTCCGAGGCGGAAGTGTGCGAGGTATGCGCGAGCCCGCGCCGTGACAAGAAGCAGCTGGCGGTGGTCGAAATGCCGACCGACTTCAACATGATGGAGGCCACACAGAGCTACAGCGGCCTGTACTTCGTGCTGATGGGACGGCTCTCGCCGCTCGACGGTATCGGTCCGCGCGAAATTCACCTCGACCGCCTGATCAGCCGTGCACTCGACGGCACGGTCGAGGAGGTGATCCTGGCGACCAACTTCACGCCGGAAGGCGAAGCCACCGCGCACACCATCGGCGAACTGCTGAAGGCGCGCGGACTGAAAGTCAGCCGGCTGGCGCGCGGAGTACCCGTGGGCGGCGAGCTGGAATACGTCGACAGCGGCACGCTGGCGCAAGCCGTTCGCGATCGGCGAACCGTTTAGGACAGCGCGATCGGCGAACCGTTCAGGACAGCGCGATCGGCGAACCGTTCAGGCTGACGCGACAGACGCCGGCGCCGTCACCCCAGCGCGCTGGCGACGAGATTGATCGTCAGCGCCAGCACCAGCAGGTTGAAACCGAACGACACCAGACCATGCACCAGCACCAGACGGCGCATCGCCGTCGTGGTGATGGCGACGTCGGCCACCTGCGAGGTCATCCCGATGACTGCGGCAAAATACGCAAAATCGGCATAGCCAGGCGCGTCGCCGGGAAATGCCAGGCCGCCTGTGTCGGTGCCCGCTTGGGGGCGATAGTAATGACGCGCATAGCGCAGCGCGAACACGGTCTGGATCAACAGCCAGGTCGATGCCAGCGCAGCGAGCGCCAGACCGATGTGCAGGCCGCGTGCAACGCCTGTCGACGTCCTGACTGAATCGGTGACCAGCAGCACGCCCAGCAGGCTGACCCAGGATGCCGCGATCAGCACGATATACAACGCGGTGGCGCCGGGATCTTCGCTGGATGCCCGCAGCCGGGTCCGGGCAGCGTCGAGGCGCCCTGTCCCCCACCACACCAGCAGCAGATAGGTCAGGCTGCCGGCCAGCCAGCCGGTCAGCAGCCGGGTTTCCCACAAGCCGGCATGGGTCGACGTCGTGCCCAGAATACCGAGCGTGAGCGCGAGAAAAAGCCGGTGCCATGCGCGCAGACGGGCGATCGGATGAAGCTCGCGATGCGGATAGGGCAGTAACAGCTTCATGACCGGATATGGCGTGAGTGCAGATAGCCGCGCAAGATCAGCAGGGTCGCCACGAGCCCCAGCATCACCCAGTGTTCAACCCGGTGCAGCACGGCCAGATGGCGGCTCAGGAGCGCGCCAAAGAGATAGCCGGCGCCGCCCACCAGCGGTGCCCACAGCGCGGCCGAGGCGAGATTGAGCCAGAAAAAATGCCAGCGGTTCACCTTGCTCAATCCGACCGCGACGGGCAGCGCGATGCGCAAGCCCCACATGAAGCGCATCGCCAGAATGATGCCGGCAGGGTGTTTCTGGATCAGGTCGAGCGCGCGCTGGACCTTGCCATGCAAGGCCGGGCGGCGCCGCAGCAGAATCGTTCCGTGACGGCGGCCAAGCCAGAAAAAGAACTGGTCGCCGGTCAGCGCGCCCAGTCCGGCAACGCCGGTCAGCACGGCAAAATCGAGATAGCCGAGATGTGCCGCGTAGCCGGCCAGCAGCAGCACGCTTTCGCCTTCGAACAGGGTGCCGAGGAATACCATGGCGTAACCGTATTGGGCGATGAGGGCGGCAATATCCATGTGTGGATTGTAGGGCGGGATCGCAGGGTATGATGGCCGGACGGTAATGACACGGTTGCGAGGAAGCGGCCAAGCATGCATCCATGCATATCCTGATTGTTGAAGATGACCGGGAAGCCGCCGCCTATCTGCGCAAAGGCCTGACCGAATCCGGCCATGCGGTCGACTGGGCTGCCGATGGCGATGCAGGACTGTACCAGGCGATCGAAGGCGCGTATGACGTGCTGGTGATTGACCGCATGCTGCCCCGGCGTGACGGCCTGTCCCTCGTCCGCATGTTGCGCGCAGATGGCCGGACGACGCCGGTGCTGGTGCTCTCGGCGCTGGGGCAGGTCGATCAGCGGGTCGAAGGATTGCGTGCGGGCGGCGACGATTATCTGGTCAAGCCGTATGCGTTCTCGGAGTTGCTGGCGCGTATCGATGCCCTGGCGCGACGTGCCCGGCCAGGCGACACTGCCGCGTCCGGCGTACTGAAAGTCGCCGACCTCGAACTCGACCTCGAACGCCGTCGTGTCACCCGGGCCGGACAACTCATCCGCTTGCAGCCGCGTGAACTGCGCCTGCTCGAATACCTGATGCGACGCACGGGGCGCATCGTGACCCGCACCATGCTGCTGGAACAGGTGTGGGATCTTGCATTCGATCCACAGACCAATGTGATCGACAGCCAGATCAGCCGCCTGCGCGGCAAAATCGATCGTGACTTCGACAAGCCGCTGCTGCATACCCTGCGCGGCATCGGCTACCGGCTGGGCGATGAGGTGTGACTTCTTTTTGCGCCTGAAGCGGCTTTTCCGCACTTCGGCCATCCGGCTGTCCCTGCGCTACGCCTTGTTGCAGACCCTGCTGCTGGCCGCTTCGCTGGGGGTTCTGCTCAGCCTCGCCAACCGCTATGTTGCCGCGCAACTCGAAGCGGGACTGGCGAGCGAATCCAGTACGCTGGCGGCCCTGCCTCTGGAACTGCTCACGCGGCGTGTCGAGGCGCTCACCGATGCGCGCGGCCCACGCCATTACCTGCTGCTCGACGCGCGGGGCGTCAAACTGGCCGGAGATCTGGCGGCCTGGCCGGAGGCGTTGCCGGCCGATGGACGGGTACACCGGATCAAGGCCCGGGCAGACGATCCCGAGGCGCCACACGAAACCGAATCGCTCGTCCTGCGCGCGTGCGGCACGCGGTTGCCGACGGGCGGGCGGTTATTGACGGCACAGGAACCGGGGGCCGCGGAAGACCTGCGCGATTACGTGTTCGTTGCGGCCGGTGCCGTGCTGGGGCTGTCCGGGCTGCTCTCGCTGATTCTGGGCTTTGCGCTCGGTCGGCAATGGCTGGCGCGGATCGAGGCGATCAACCGGACCGCAGGGGCGATTGCGGCGGGCGACTTTTCGCAACGGGTGAACCTCCACGGCCGCGCCGACGAGTTCGACCTTCTGGCTGAACATCTCAACCACATGCTCGCACGCATCGAGGCCGCCGTGGCGGGCATGCGCGACGTATCCGACAACGTGGCGCACGATCTGCGCAAACCGCTGACGCGACTCAAAACCCGTATCGAAGTGCTGCTCGCCCAGCCGCGCGAGGCGGGCGAATATCGCGCGGCACTGGCACAAACCGGCGCCGATGCCGACGAGCTCATGCGCACCTTCGACGCACTGCTGTCCATCGCGCGGCTCGAAGCCGGCGGCGAAATGATCGCCCCGCAACGCTTCGATCTGGCCGATGCCGTGCGCGGCGTGGCGGAGCTCTATGCTGCCGAAGCCGAGGATGCCGGCCGGCCATTCCGGATGGCCATCGAAAGCGGCGTATGGGTCAGTGGCGCCCCGGCGCTGCTGTCGCAGGCACTGGCCAACCTGCTCGACAACGCCTTCAAGTACACACCGCCCGATGCGGCGGTCACAGTGAAGGCCCATCTTGCCGAGGATGGCGTGCACGCGCGCCTCGGCGTATGCGACAGCGGGCCCGGCATCGCGCCCGCCGATCGCGTGCGGCTGGTACAGCGCTTTGCGCGCGGCGACGCGGCCCGCAGCCAGCCCGGCAGCGGACTCGGCCTGTCGCTGGTCGCGGCGGTTGCGCGCGCACACGGCGGCACGCTGGAACTCGCCGATGCGCCGGGCGGTGGATTGGCCGCCACCCTGCTATTGCCGCTCGCCCCGGCCCCTCGAAGAGACGGGCCCTGAATGGCTGACGGGCCTGGCATCGCTGCCGGGATGGCCATCGATGGCGCAACTCGCCCGCTTGGCGACTGCGCCCGCATGCAGGGCGGAAGCCGGCCCGAGGGAGGCTTAGCGGGAACGCTGCATCGAGCCTGCCGGAGTCAGGGCGGATTTCTCCCGCAGGGCCGGATACACAACCAGCGCGAGGATGGCGGCGATGAACGCGAGACTCGTCATCACGGTGCCCCAGCCGAGGCCGCCGTGGGCGACCGGCTGCGACAGCCAGTCGCCGAACGAGGCGCCAAGCGGCCGGGTGAGGACGTAGGCCATCCAGAATGCGGCCACGGCGTCGAGTTTGAACACGTAGTGCGCGATGGCGACCAGGCTGATGATCGCGGCGAACATCAGTGCCGACGGTGCGTAGCCGAGTTTCAGCGTTTCCGCCGCCAGGTCGCCTGCCGCCGTGCCCAGCGCAAAGGTCAGCAGAATCGCCAGCCAGTACCAGCCTTCGCGCGACGGCGTGTCGATATGGTGCATGGACAGGGTTTTCTCCCGTGAATACCACAGGCCGAAGCTGGCCAGCAGGGCGACGGCAAAAATCGGGGTGAGGATTTGAAGCGGGACGCCGAAATGATCGACCAGATTATCGGTAACGAGGGTGCCGACCACGCTGACCAGTACGACCACCAGCCAGTAGAGCGGCTGGACGCAGCGGCGCGCATGCATCTGCCCGGCCAGCGCGATGACGAATAGCGCACTCATCAGCAGCGAGGTGCCGGTGAGTCCCAGGCCGAGATTGAAGTTGAGAAAGTCGGCGCCGGTCTCGCCGACGGTCGTGGCCATCAGCTTGATGAGCCAGAAGACGAGCGTGACCTCCGGCACCTTGTTGAAGCGCTGCCGGACGGCGGGATCAGGGTTTGCGTTCATGGGGGCCTCCTGCATGAAAGACGGATCAATGCATCCTGCCGGCGGCGCGATGCTTGAACAGCATGAGGGTGGCGGCGATGAAAACAAACAGGCTGATCGAGGCGGCATAGCGCGACAGCGCGAGCCCCCCGGTGGCGACCGGTTTGTCGAGAAAGTCGCCGACCACGGCGCCGAGAGGGCGGGTGAGAACGAAGGCTGCCCAGAACAGCAGGGTGCGGGAAATGCTCGTCCGGTAGTACGCCGCCGCGACCAGTGCGAGCAGCGCAGCAAACACGACCGCCCCGCCGGTGTAGCCGAGACCCGCGGTGTCAGCCGTCCAGTCGCCGAGGGCGGTGCCGAGCGTCTGCGAGAACATGATGGTCATCCAGTAGAACATTTCGGCCCGGGGCGCACCGATCGACCCCACCGATACCGTGCCCAGCGTGCGGTGCCAGATGGCGAACGAGGCGATCAGCAGCGCGAGCAGGAGCGTGCTGCCGCCCGCATAACCGATGCCGAGCGAGCGGTCGGCAAAATCGGCAAGTGTGGTGCCGACCATGGTGGTGGCGATGATCGTCGTCCAGTACACCGCGGGATGAAAGCGTTTGGCGGCGATCTGCGTCCCGACCGCGACAAGGAAAATCACCGCGAGAATGCCGGTGGCGGTCAGATAACCGAGCTTCATCGACATCGACAGTGCATCGCCGCCGGTTTCCCCCAGCGTGGTGGCGGCGATCTTGACGATCCAGAACAGCAGGGTGATTTCAGGTACCTTGCTCAGGGCCTGCTCAACTACCGTGTCTTGCATGAAGCGAGTCATTGGGGACTCCCGGGTAAACGGAACCCGCAAGCCTGCGGATTCCTGTTGCGAATCGAAAACCTGTACGAGGCAACCGGCCCGGCGACCGGCTGGCGGGATCAACCGCGTTCGTTGCGGTCTTCGTGGCCGTGGTCGTCTTCTTCGTTCTCGGCTGCCAGTGCGTGGCCGTTGCCGGGATCGACTGCAATCTCGGTGGTGCCCCCGGCATGTCTGACATCGACCTGCCAAACGAGGTAGCCGTGTTCGTCGTCGAGTGCCGCTTTCACCACCTGGCCGGGTTGCACCGCGAGGGCGGCGGCTTCGGCCTGTTGCCGGGTGATCCTGGCGTGTCTGGCGAAATCAGCCTGCGATTCAACGCCACGCGGCAGCTTGACGCTGGACGACCGGACCTCGGCGGGAAGATTGAGGGCGCCGGTGGCGAATGCGGCGCCGGTGGCGAGCAATGCGGCGAGGGACGCCGCAGCGAGAATTTCAGCGTTGCGTTTCATGAGGTTTCCTTTCATCCAGCGCGGCGGGAGTGCCGTGAGATGAACGGTACGCTGTGAAACTCGCCATCCACTGCCGTGAACATTGTCATTTCGTCATCTTCGGGCGCGCGTCGAATTGCGGTTTCTAGGATAATCCGGGATGAACGCGCCCACGAGTGGCGCCCTGTTTGAACGGAGAGGACATGATGGAACTCAACGCCCTGACGGCACTTTCACCGCTGGATGGCCGCTATGGCTCGAAAACTGCGCCGCTACGGGATTTCTTCAGCGAGTATGCGCTGATCAAGTACCGCGTCATCATCGAGATTGAATGGCTGAAGGCACTGGCGGCGGAACCGGCCATTACCGAAGTACCGGAGTTTTCCGCCGCAGCCATTGCGCTGCTCGACGGCATCGCGGATAACTTTTCGGTAGCCGATGCCGGGCGTGTCAAGGCGATTGAGGCGACCACCAATCATGACGTCAAGGCGGTGGAATATTTCCTCAAGGAAAAAATCCGGCCGGATGCCGGGATCCTCGCGGTATCGGAGTTCATCCACTTCGCCTGCACGTCGGAAGACATCAACAACCTGTCGCATGCCCTGATGCTCAAGGGCGCGCGTGACGGCGTGTTGCTGCCCGCGCTGGAAAAGCTGATCGACCGTCTCACCGCGCTGGCGCACGAGCTGGCCGATCTGCCGATGCTGTCGCGCACCCACGGCCAGCCGGCGTCGCCCACCACCGTCGGCAAGGAACTCGCCAATGTCGTCTACCGCCTGCGCCGGGCCTGGGACGTCACGGGCTCGGTCGATCTGATGGGCAAGATCAACGGCGCGGTCGGCAACTATAACGCGCACCTCGCAGCCTACCCCGAGATCGACTGGGAGAACTTTGCCCGTGAATTCGTGATGCATCTGGGGCTCACCTTCAACCCGTACACGATCCAGATCGAGCCGCACGATGCCATGGCCGAACTGTTTGACGCCATCGCGCGCACCAATACCATCCTCATCGACCTCAACCGCGACGTCTGGGGCTATATCTCGGCAGGTTACTTCAAGCAGAAAGTGAAAGCGGGCGAGGTGGGTTCAAGCACCATGCCGCACAAGGTCAATCCCATCGACTTCGAGAACAGCGAAGGCAATCTGGGGCTGGCCAATGCGGTACTGCGCCACCTCGCGGAAAAATTGCCGGTCTCGCGCTGGCAGCGCGATCTCACCGACTCCACCGTGCTGCGCAACATGGGGGTCGGCTTCGGCTACAGCCTGCTGGCGTATGAATCCTGTCTGCGCGGTCTCGGCAAGCTCGAAGCCAATCCGGCCGCGCTGGCCGCCGATCTCGACGCCAACTGGGAAGTACTGGCCGAGCCGATCCAGACCGTGATGCGGCGCTATGGCGTGGCGAACCCCTATGAGCAGCTGAAGGAATTGACCCGCGGCAAGGCCGGCCTGACGCGTGAGGCCCTGCACGGCTTCATCGAAGGCCTGGCCGTTCCGGATACCGAGAAGACACGCTTGAAAACGCTGACTCCGGCTTCATATACCGGACTGGCGGCCGAACTGGCCCGACAGATTTAAACCAGCCGGCCTGGGCCGGCCCCTTACGCGGAGGTCTCATGTCCGAACACGCACTTGATGTCGGGTTGGCTGATTTCACCCGACACGTTCTCGAGGAATCGAGACTTCGTCCCGTCGTGGTCGATTTCTGGGCGCCCTGGTGCGGCCCGTGCAAATCGCTGAAACCCATTCTGGAAAAACTGGCCACCGAATACGGCGGCAAGTTCCTGCTTGCCAAGATCAATTCGGACGACAATCAGGAACTTGCCGCGCGTTATGGCGTGCGCGGCATTCCCAGCGTCAAGGCCTTCGTTGACGGCGAACCGGTCGACGAATTTTCCGGTGCGTTGCCGGAAGGCGAAGTGCGCGCCTTCCTCGACCGGCTCATTCCCGGCCCCGTGGACGAACTGCGCCGACAGGCAGCCGAAGCCCGCGCGGCGGGCAATACGCCCGCCGCGCTGCAATGGCTGGCTGATGCATCGAGAATCGATCCGAATCACCTGGGGGTGCGGCTCGATGCGGCGGAAATCATGCTGGATCTGAACGAGACCGAGGAGGCCCGCCGCCTGGTCGGAAGCGTGCCGGACGAGGCCGATCCGCGCATTCCGGCCTTGAAGGCGCGCCTGCAATTCATGGGTGTGGCAGGCGAGGACGAAACGGCATTGCGTTCACGGGTCGGGGCAAACGAAAACGATCTGGAGGCGCGGCTGAAGCTTGCCAACCTGCTGGTTGCGGCCGGACAGTATGAAGCAGGCATGGATCAGCTGCTGGAAATCGTTCGTCGCGATCGCGGTTTCGAGGACGATGCCGGTCGCAAGACGCTGCTGTCGGTATTCAACCTGCTCGGTGGCGATGAACGGGTGAGCCATTACCGGCGTCTGCTGGCCAGCGCGTTGAACTGAGCGCCTGCCTGCGTGCGTGCCCGGCACGCACGCAGGTGCGCTATTCGCCTGCGTAAACCGAAGCTGCCGCGAGTTCCGCTTCGCTCAGGCCGGCGACTGCCTTCACCATGACGGCCGGGTGTGCGCCCCGCCCCTTGCCGGCGCGATCGTCCAGCAGCTTCTGGTACATCACGGCGCGCGTCATGCCCTTGAGTGCGGGATTTTCGGCATCGCCCTGTCCGAGTGCGCCGTGGCAGTTCGCGCATTGGGCCGTGTACACATCAAGTCCATATGGCCGGGCATCCTGCGGCAGCGCGGCCAGGATATCGCCGGGTTCCGGGCCGGCGGATGCGGCCGGCATGGCGGCCTGTTGTCTGCCGCTGGGGGGCGCATCCTTGCCGCAGGCAACAAGGATGACGAGCAGGAACAGACTGGCGGTAAACGGAACAGGTTTCATCATGGTGTCAGGGAATCAGGAATCAGGAATCAGGAATCAGGAATCAGGAATCAGGAATCAGGAATCAGGAATCAGGAATCAGGAAATCGTGTGGGGGTGCATTGCAATGAGGTGGCCAGGGACCAGGGCTGTTCCGTTCCGGGCATGGGGGATCAATCGATGGCCTGGTAGCGCACCTCGATAATTTCAACTTCGCGGTGCCCGTCGGGCGTCTGCACGTTGACGGTGTCGCCTTCGCGCGCTTTCAGCAGGGCGCGCGCCATCGGTGATATCCAGGCGATGCGGCCACGTCCCGCGTCGGCTTCGTCGAGGCCGACGATGACGAAGGTGGACTCGCGGCCGTCTGCATCCGCGATCGTGACGGTGGCGCCGAAAAATATCTGGTCGGTATCCTCGCGGGTGGCCGGGTCGACGACTTCGGCGTGCTCCAGACGCCTGGACAAGAAGCGGATGCGCCGATCGACTTCACGCAGGCGCTTCTTGCCATAAATGTAGTCGCCGTTTTCCGAGCGGTCGCCGTTACTGGCGGCCCACGAGATGGTTTCCACCAGTTTGGGCCGCTCGACCTTCCACAACTGGTTGAATTCAGCGTCGAGCCGCGCGTAGCCCGCGGGTGTCATGTAGTTTTTCGATCCGGCGGGCAACGCGGGCGCGGCGATGTCGTCTTCGTCGGCATCCGCTGCATCGGTTTCCTTGACGAATGCCTTATTCATGCGGGATCACGCATCGTTTGAACAGAGGTCGTACTCATCGGCCGAACAGATGGACGAGCAGCGTGAGTGCGAGCGACATGAGGATGACGCTCGCGAAGGGGAAGTAGAATACGCCTCGTTTATGCCGGATCTGGACGTCGCCGGGCAGCCGGCCCAGCCCCAGCCGATTGAGCCAGGGAGTGAGCAGGCCCAATACCAATAACGCCAGAACGAGGGTGATCAGCCATTTCATCATGAAGGGATTCTAGCCGATGGACGCCAGCCTGCCGCAATTCGAACGCACACGGATTCTGCTCGACCCCGGCGAGCAGGCGCGGCTGGCGCGGGCGCACGTGCTGGTGGCGGGCCTGGGCGGCGTCGGCTCGTATTGCGCCGAGGCGCTGGCGCGTGCCGGGGTGGGGCGGTTGACGCTGATCGACCATGATGTGGTCGGCGTGTCGAACATCAACCGCCAGCTGCCGGCCTTGCTGTCCACCGTGGGACAGTCGAAGGCCGAACTGATGGCCGCACGTATCCGCGATATCCACCCCGGCTGCGAGCTGACCGTGATCCGCGAATTCCTCATTCCCGAGACCGTGGCCGGCATCGTGCCGGCCGACGTCGATTTCGTGGTCGACTGCATCGACTCGCTCAACTGCAAGGTCGCGCTGATCGCCAGCAGCATCGAGCGTGGCCTCAACGTGGCGTCCAGCATGGGGGCCGGCAACAAGCTCGACCCGACCCGGATCCAGGTTGCCGACATTTCGAAAACCAGCATGTGTCCGCTCGCTTCGGTGATGCGCAAACGGCTCAGGAAACGCGGGATTGCCAGGGGCGTGCTCACCGTGTTTTCCGACGAAGCCGGACGGGCGCCCTTGCCGCCGCAGCCGGTCGAAGGCCGGGGTCGCGACCGGGCGGTCAACGGCACCATCAGCTACATGCCGCCGTTATTTGGCCTGATGCTGGCGGGCGCGGTGATCCAGCGGCTGATCGAACCCTGAGCAGGCCGCAGCCGGGCCGCAATGGATATTTACTGTTGCGTGGCCTGGTCGATCTGCCGGCGCTGTGCCTCGGCGGCATCCATGACCTGGCCTTCCACTGCCTGGGCTTTCTGCACGGCCTGGATCTGCGTGTCGAAGATCGTGTTGGCTGGGTCCACGGTTTTCGGCTGTGGCGGTGCGGGATTGCAGGCGGTCAACAGTAACGCCAGCGGGATCAGGAATCCTTTCATTCTTCGTCCTCCAGCAATCGGGTGGGCAGACCGTCGATGCTGACCTGGTTTTTCGTGCGCCAGTAATCGAGCAGGCCGACGGGCCCTTTTTTCTCGGCCCAGCGTGCCAGGGTTTCGCGCTCACCCGTATAGGTATAGTGCGGCACGGCATAGCCGCACGAAGTCTGCACCGAGTCGATGTCAAGGACGATGATCTGGCGTTCGCTGGGCAGCGTCGTGAAATACTGCCGCAACTCACCCCACTCCGGATCCTGCCGGCGCACGATACGGCCGCGGCCGTACAGGCGTAGAATCAGCGGATCGGCATCGAAGCTGCACCACATCATCGTCATGCGCCCATCGTGGGTGAGATGCGCCCCGGTTTCGTTGCCGCTGCCGGTGAGATCGAGGTAGGCAACGCGACGCTCGGAGAGGATGCGCAGACTGTCCATGCCCTTGGGCGACACATTGATGCGACTTTGCGCGGTGCCTGTGGCGGTGAAAAATATCCGCTGCACGGCGATGAAGGCACGATGTTTTTCTTCGAGCGCCGGGTAGAAGCGTGCCATCAGTTGGTCTGCCTCCTGAGAAATTCGGTGAGGATGCGCATGCGTGTCACGCTGTCGTTCATTTCCAGCAGATCCTGCTTGATGCTGAGTTTCAACGGCAGCACCTCGGACAGCCGGTAGCCGACCCATACGGCATCGTCGAAGACATGCGGGCCGGGGAAACGCGCGTGACCGTATTCGTCGATGATGTGGCGCAGGATTTCCACGGCCAGTTCGAGCTCCTGAGGAATTGCGCTGGCAGGCTCGGCACTGACTTCGTCCACTGTGCCCATCAGCAGCCCATTGGGCTTGACCCGGGTGTGGCGGATGACGAAGCGTGTGTCGGCCTGGGTATCGATATGCAGGATACCGGTTTCCAACATGTCCCAGTCGACGATGCGGACCCGCGTGCCAATCGAATAGGGCATGGCGGGCGTGCCGGTTTCCTGGCCTTCCCGGATGGCGCAGACGCCGAACGGGCTGCCGTCGGCGATCGCCTGCTTCACCATGTCGAGATAGCGCTGTTCGAAAACCCGCAAGGGCATCCGGCCGCCGGGGAACACTACGGTTTTCAGCGGAAACAGCGGCAGGACGGTCTGCCTGGCGGCGGCGCTCATCGGTCGTCGCCCCAGCGTGCCATGAGATCGTGCTGGATGCCGAGTTGGTCGAGAATGCGCGCGACGACGAAATCGACGATATCGGCGACCGACTCGGGCTGATGATAGAAGCCCGGATTGGCTGGCAGGATGACCGCGTTCATCCGCGACAGCGCCAGCATGTTTTCCAGGTGCAGGGTGGAAAACGGCGCTTCGCGGGGGACGAGGATGAGCTTGCGCTGTTCTTTCAGCATCACGTCGGCAGCGCGTTCGATCAGGTTGTCGGACAGGCCGTGGGCGATGGCGGCGAGCGTGCCCATCGAGCAGGGGCAGACCACCATCGCATCGGCGGGATTGGAACCGGATGCGACCGGTGCATTCCAGTCCTCGCGGCCGAACACGCGGAGCTGGCCAGCGCGCGCATTGAGGCCTTCCGACAGCTGCCTTTCGAGGTCGCCAGCACGTGCAGGCAGCACCACGCCGAGTTCCTGCTTGGCGACGATGTGCGCGGCCTGCGATACCAGCAGATAAACCTGCAGGTCGGCAGCCAGCAGGCACTCAAGGAGACGCAGGCCGTAGGCCATGCCGGAGGCGCCTGAAAGCGCCAGGGTAACAGTGTTCAGGGAAGGGGGCATGACGAGGATTGTCGCCTGTCCGGTACGGGGGCGGCAAGCATGCGCATCACGATCAGTCCGTTTACCGTGCCGAAAACCAGCGCAGCCGTGGCGAACACCGGCAGCAGCTTGATCAGCGAGGCGGCAGGCAGCAGCCAGACGCCTACCAGCGCAAGCTGCCCGCCGATGTGGCCGAATGCCGCCAGCACCGACAGGCTGACCGGGCCGAAATGGCGGCTGGGAAGATAGCGCGCCAGCGCCAGTACCGACAGGCTGACGCACGCTCCGGACGCCGACAGCCAGAAACCCGGCGCAAACAGGCTGCCCAGCAACAGGCCGCCGGCCAATACCCGCAGGCCCGAGACCCAAGCGGCGGCGCGCCAGCCGTATTGCAGGAGCACCAGCAGGATCACGATATTGGCCAGTCCCGGCTTCACTCCGGGCACCGGGCTCGGCAGCGCGGCCTCCGCGAGCGTCAGGCCGATCGCCAGGGCCGCCAGCCGGGCGATGCGGCGGTCGTCCGCATGGACCGGCAAGTCAATAACCGAGTGTGTCATAGGCGGTGGTCCGTCCACGGATTTCGAGGCTGACCTGATTGGGCAGACACAGTGCCGCCTGACCGGACTGCGTCAGCCAGCCCTGCTTGACGCATAGCTGGCGCGGCGACGGATCGCGTGCGATACGGGCACGACCGGGTTCGATTTCGATATGCGTCGTGCCGAGCGGGCCGTCGACGGCAAGCGTCCGGGCCTGTGCGAGCGATACGGTTTTTATCACCTTTCCGGCCGCGCGAATGACGACCGTGTCGCCACGGCTGCCGCCCCAGGCCCACACCGTGAGCGCGACGACGAGGCTGCCGCCGGCCAGCAGTACGCCTAGGTCGCCGGCGCGCAGGGAGGTCATCAGCTCAGTTCGCGGTGCCGCACCAGCACCTGCTCGCGTTCACGGAAGGCGGCGGCCAGCGTCTCCGCGAAATACACGCTGCGGTGCTGGCCGCCGGTGCAGCCGATGGCGACCGTCAGATAGGCGCGATGGTCGCGGATGAAACACGGCAGCCAGTTCTCGACGAAGCCGCGGATATCGGCCAGCAACGCCATGGCGTCGGCACTGGCTTCGAGAAAATCCTGCACCGGCCGGTCGCGCCCGGTGAGCGGACGCAGATCGGCGACGTAATGCGGATTGGGCAGGCAGCGCACGTCGAACACCAGGTCGGCATCGAGCGGGATGCCGTGCTTGAAGCCGAAGGATTCGAACAGCAGGGTGATGCGCGAGCGATCCTGCCCGATCAGGTCCTTGATCCACAACCGCAGTGCCGAGGCGGACAAATCGCTTGTATCGATACGGTGCGCCAGCGGTGCGATGTCGGCGAGCGTTTCGCGCTCGAGCTGAATGGCTTCCTGCAGCGAAACGGTCTCGCCGGAAAGCGGATGGCGCCGCCGCGTCTCGGAGAAGCGCTGGACCAGCGTCAGCGTCTTGGCTTCGAGGAAAATCACCCGCAGATCGGCGCCCTGGCCGCGCAGCGCCTCGGCGATCAGCGGAAACTGGACAAAGCTTGCGCTGCTGCGCGCATCGATGGCGATCGCGATACGGCCATGGCCCTCGCGCGTCAGGTAGTCGACCAGCGGTTGCAGCATGGCCAGCGGCAGGTTGTCGACGCAGTAATAACCCATGTCTTCGAGTACCGCGATGGCGATGCTCTTGCCCGAACCCGATAGCCCCGAAACCAGAACGATTTGCACTCAGTTGTCTCCGTCGATGGCAGCCTGCTGACGCTTGATGAACTGTTCGACCGGATTGATGCCGCGGCTCTTGAGGATGTGGTTGCGCACAGCCACTTCGACCAGTACGGCGAGGTTGCGGCCGGCGGCCACCGGAATGCGTACCTTGGGGATGGCGACGGCGAGGATGTTTTCGGTCGACGCCACCATGTCGAGGCGGTTCAGTCCGACTTCGCCGATTTCCTGGGGATGCACCAGCTCGACGATGAGTCTGAGATTCTTTTGCAGCTTGACCGCTGTTTCGCCGAACAGGTAGCGGATGTTGAGGATGCCGAGGCCGCGTACTTCGAGAAAATCGCGGATCAGCGCGGGGCAGCTGCCTTCGAGCGTGTCCGGTGCAACGTGCTTGAGTTCGACGACGTCGTCGGCCACCAGCCGGTGGCCGCGTGTGACGAGTTCCAGGGCCAGCTCGCTTTTGCCGACCCCGGCGTCGCCCTTGATCAGCACGCCCATTCCCAGCACTTCGAGAAATACGCCGTGCTGCGAAGTCGTTTCGGCCAGGCTTTGCGTCAGGTAATGGCCCAGGTAGGACATCAGGGTCGTGCTGGCCAGCGTCGAGGAGAACAGCGGCGTGCCGGTGCGTTCGGCGGTCTCGCACAGAACGGCCGGAACGGTCTCGCCATTGGCAATGACGATGGCCGCGAGCTCGTTCGAAAACAGGTGGTCGATCGCTTCCTGCAGGCTGGGCCCGGACAGGCTGCGCAGATAGTCCATTTCGGCGCAGTCCAGCACCTGGATCCGGTTGGGGTGAACGAAATTCAGGTGGCCGATGAGCGCCAGGGCCGGTTTGTGCAAGGCCCCGAAAGACAGGCTACGCTGGCCGCCGGCGCGTCCTGCCAGCCATTGCAGGCCCAGTTGCTCCGCCAGATCGTGGAACAGGGTCTCGACCGAAACGTATCCTGGCTGGCTGTCCATTCGGCATTCCGTGCACTCAGCTTGACCACGAGTGGAGCAGCGCGATCAGGCCGGACGGGCTGTCGGCCGCCCGCATTTTTATGCGCATGGCCTCGTCGCCAAACAATTGGGCCAGTTCGCCCAGAATCTGCAGATGCCGTTCATTGGCATCCTGGGGGACCAGCAGGATGAAACACAAGGTCACGGGTTGATTGTCGGGGGCGTCGAATTCGAGCGGATCCTTCAGCCGGTAAAATGCGCCGCATGCTTCTTTCAGACCCTTGATGCGTCCATGCGGAATGGCGATTCCGTGGCCGAGTGCGGTCGATCCCAGGCGTTCGCGCTCGAACAGGCTGGTGAAGATGTCGGAGGCTTTGAGACCGCGGGTCCGGGCGAACAGATCGGCCGCATGCTCGAAGATTTTTTTCTTGCTGGTGAAGCTGATGTCCAGCAAGGTGGTGTCGGGGGTGATGAGGGGGGCGATTAGGTTCATGCCTTTGCACAGCCGGGGAAAAGAGGAGTTGTCCGGCACGGCAGATTATACGCCCGAAGGCTGTTTGAAACCTTCGGGCAGGGCGTTGCAGCGTCAGGCGGGGCTTTCCGATGGTCGATGCTTCAACCCGCCGCCGTCTTGATGGACGTCCGAGGATTTTTCCTTGTGTCGGACGATCTGGCGATCCAGCTTGTCCGCCAGCAGGTCGATCGCGGCATACATGTTCCCGTCTTCGCTGCGGGCATGGAAATCGTGGCCCTTCACATGCAGCGTGGCTTCCACCTTGTGTACCAGTTTCTCCACCTGCATGATGACCGTGACTTTGATGACGTGGTCGAAATGGCGTTTGACGCGGTCGAGTTTCCCGGAGACATAGTCGCGGATGGCTGGGGTAACTTCCAGGTGATGGCCAGAAATCGTTAAATTCATAGAGCCTCCTAAATCAGCTGAAAACAACTGGACGCCGACGTGTGGCGGCACATCCAGGAGCGATCCATACGCTCGATTTCATTGTGAGACGAAAGCCCTGCACATTCAAGCGTGGCGCAGGTATTCGGACATCCGTGCGGAAAAAGCCTTTGCGATCAAAGTGCGCGACGCATGTTGGCGGGCGGAATCTGCAACGATTCGCGATATTTGGCGACCGTGCGACGGGCCACCACGATCCCCTGCTGGCCCAGCACGCCCGCCAACTGGCCGTCGGACAAAGGCTTTTTGGTGCTTTCGGCGGCGACCAGCTGTTTGATGAGGGCGCGGATGGCGGTCGAGGAACAGGCCCCCCCGCTGTCGGTGGAGACGTGGCTGCCGAAGAAGTACTTCAGTTCGTACAGGCCGCGTGGCGTCATCATGTATTTTTGCGTGGTGACGCGCGAGATGGTCGATTCGTGCAGTTCCACCGCGTCGGCGATCTCGCGCAGGACCAGCGGACGCATCGCCACCTCGCCGTGTTCGAAAAACTGTTTCTGGCGGTCGACGATGGCCTGCGAGACGCGCAGGATGGTATCGAAACGCTGTTGCACGTTCTTGATCAGCCAGCGGGCTTCCTGCAACTGGCTGGCGAGCTGGTTGCCGCCGCTTTCACGATGACGCGACAGGATGTCGGCGTAGACGCGGTTGACGCGCAGCTTGGGCATGGCGTCGGCATTGAGGCTGGCGATCCACATGCCCTTGATCTTGCGCACATAGACGTCGGGAATCACATAGTGCGTGTCATCGGCACCGAAGGCGGCGCCCGGGCGCGGGTTCAGGGACAGGATCAGCGCGCGCGCGGCGCGCAGCATGGCGTCGTCGATGCCGAGCATTTTTTTCAGCTTGCCGACATCGCGTGCGGCGAGCAGATCCAGATAATGCGTGGTGAGCCGCATGGCGGCGTCGCGCGCGGGGGTGTCCGGGGGCAGCGCGCGCAACTGCAGGGTCAGACATTCGGCCAGATTGCGCGCGCCGACCCCGGTCGGGTCCATGTTCTGCAGGTGCTTGAGCGCGATATCCAGCTCCTCGGGCTCAAGTTCTTCGAGTTCGCCCTGAAGGCTGGCGGTAATGTCTTCCAGCGGCTGGGTCAGAAAACCCGAATCGTCCAGGTCGTCGATCAGCGCGGCGACCAGCGTGCGGTCGCGCAGGGTGAGGGGGCTGACGATCAGCTGATTCAACAGATGTTCGCGCAGGGTCGCGCCTGATATCGAGCCCTGGGTGTAATCGTTGTCTTCATCGTCGCTGCTGGCCACGCTGTAGTCGTTCCAGTCAGCATCATCCAGCGTGGCGCTGGGCTCGGGCTCGCCAGGTTCGGGGGGTGCCGTGTCCGTGTCCTGTATTTCGGCTTCGGCCGTATGGGCCGGGGTTTCCGTCGCGGCGGGGCTGGCTTCGTCTTCCTCCTCGCGCTCCAGCAGAGGATTGTCCTGCAGCATTTGCTCGAGTTCCTGGTTCAGTTCCAGCGTCGACAACTGCAGCAGCCGGATCGACTGTTGCAGTTGGGGGGTCAGTGTGAGGTGTTGACCGAGTTTGAGTTGAAGACTGTGTTTCATGAATCTTGACTACGGCAAAAAGCATGCCGGCTTGAGGCCAGTTTAACGTGGTTCGCAAGGAGATGGCGTGTCCTACAGGCGGAAATTTTCGCCGAGGTATACCTTGCGGGCGTTGTCGTCCTGGATGATGAGATCGGGCGTGCCGGCAATCAACACGCGGCCTTCGTTGATGATGTAGGCACGATCGCAGATACCCAGGGTTTCACGTACATTGTGGTCGGTGATCAGTACGCCGATATCGCGCTGGATGAGGAAGTGTACCAGCTTCTGTATATCGAGCACCGCGATGGGATCGACGCCCGCGAAAGGTTCGTCGAGCAGGATGAAGCGCGGGTTGATGGCCAGCGCGCGGGCAATTTCCACGCGGCGGCGCTCGCCGCCGGACAGACTGACGGCGGAAGCTTCGCGCAGGTGGGCAATGTGCAGATCCTCGAGCAGATTGCCGAGGTGTTCCTCGCGTTCGGCCCTGTCGTAGGACTTGAGTTCGAGAATGGCGCGGATGTTGTCTTCCACGGTCATCTTGCGGAAGATCGAGGGCTCCTGCGGCAGGTAGGACAATCCCAGACGCGCGCGCCGGTGGATCGCCATGTGGGTGAGATCGTGCGTATCCATCTGCACACTGCCGCCGTCGGCCGCGACCAGCCCCACCACCATGTAGAAGCAGGTGGTTTTTCCGGCACCGTTGGGGCCGAGCAGTCCCACGACTTCGCCGCTTTCGACCTCGAAGGACACGTCGTGCACCACGGTGCGCTTGCCATACGTCTTGCGCAGGCCCCGGGCGGTAATCCTGCTCATCCCGGAAACCGTGGCAGGATGCGCCCGCCGGCCTGTCCGGGCATCCCGGCGGGCGGGCTGTCCCGGCGAGCGTGATCAAAGGAAAGAAAGCGAATAAGCATGCGAAATTCCTCAGGCTTGTGATGGGGTCAACTCCGGTTCCCGGAATCAGGGTTTGGCGGCAGGCTGTTCGCCGGTACGCGGTTTCGGACGGATGACGGCACGCACGCGTCCACTCGGGCTCTGGGCGTTGGGCTGACCGACGACCTTGTAGAATCCGGTGTTGGCGTTGTAGGAAATCTGCGCCCCGCGCAGTTCGTCGCTGCCGCGCCGCAGCCGGGCCTGGCCGATCAGTTCGAGCTGGCTGGTGGCGCCGTCATATTCGATGCGGTCGGCGAAGCCCTCGATGTATTCATCGCCGCTATCGGTCTTCTGGCGAAACGCCACGGGGCGGCCGATCGCGCTGACCTTGTCGAGTCCGTCCGCATTCTGGGTCACCTGCACGCGGTCGGCGCGCAGCATCAGCGTGCCCTGGCTCAACACCACGTTGCCCTGGTAGACGCTGATCTTCTTGATGTCGTCGAGCGTGACGGTATCCGCTTCAAGGTTGACCGGTTTGTCGCGATCCGCTTTTTCCGCATGGACGGACGTGGCCAGCAGGGTGGCGCACAGCATCGCATAAAACCTGAGGGTCGATTTGTTCATGGTGCTAGCCTTTTTTCCCGGAAATATAGCGGGCTTGCACCCGCCCTGAAAGTTTGAGGATGCGTTGCCTGGCGTCGTACTCCATCGTATTGGCGCGCAGATCCAGGGTGGCATCGTGAATCGTCACCGGACCTGGAGAGCGCATCAGGTTGCGCTCCGGGAACACCAGCAGTCGCGTCGAGCGCATGGTCATGAGCGATTGTCCGGCGTGGGCGGCGCGCTCCACGAGCACCTCGCCGAGCAGCTCGACCTCGTGGCCATCGGGCGACACGGTCGCGCGATTCGACACGGCGCTCACATCGCCTGATCCCGCGTCAAGCTGGGTGAAGCGGGGAGATTCCAGTTCGGTGAATTTGCTGTTTGAATAATGTCTCAGTTCCCTGGCGGAGAGCCGGTATTGTGGCTTGCCGTCCAGGTCGGTACGCAGCGCATTGAAGTTTTCCATGATGCCTTCCGGATCGGTCCGGGTGGCCACGGCGCCGCTGGCCGGGAGTTCCACCATGCGTTCGAGCCAGAAACTGAGCGCGGCCAGCAGCGCCAGGATGGTCAGGGGCAGCCACAAGGACCCGCGTGAAATCATGCCGCCCCCGCGTGCCCGGGGCCCGGCGCGCGTCGCGTGCGGACGGTCATTTCAGATACGGCGCCAGCGCCGCGTCCAGCGTGCCCTGCGCACGCATCAGGAACTCGCAGGCCTCGCGCACCGCGCCGCGGCCCGCTTCGCGCGTGGTGGTGTAATGGCTGTGGGCCTTCACCAGTTCGGGGGCGGCCGGCACGGTGATCGCGAGACCGGCGCGGCGCATGACGGGCAGGTCGACCACGTCGTCGCCCATGTAGGCGGTGGCTTCGCAATCGAGGTTCAATTCACGGCATAGCGCCTGATAGACGGCCAGTTTGTCGTGCGCGCCCTGATGCACGATCTCGATGCCGAGGTTCCGTGCCCGGTGTTCCACCACGCGTGAATCACGTCCGGTGATGATGGCCAGCTCGACGCCGCTGCCCTTGAGCATTCTCAGGCCATGGCCGTCCAGCGAATTGAATCCCTTGTATTCCTGCCCGTCGTCGGCGAGGAAGAGCGTGCCGTCGGTCATCACGCCATCGACGTCGAAGGCGACCAGCCGGATTTTCCGCGCCCGGGCGATCAGGGTCGCATTCATTGCGTCGGCGGGCATCACACCACCCCCGCTTTCAGCAGATCGTGCATGTTGAGCGCACCCACCAGGGTGTTGTCGGCGTCGACTACCAGCAGACCATTGATTTTCAGCGTATCCATTTTTTCCACTGCCGCCACGGCGAGTTCATCCGCACGGATCGTTTTCGGGTTGCGGGTCATCAGATCGGCGATCCGGGCTTGCTGCAGGTCGAGCGTATGCTCCAGGGCGCGCCGCAGATCGCCGTCGGTGAACAGCCCCGCCACCTTGCCGTCCGCCTCGGCCACTGCGGTCATGCCGAGGCCTTTCGTGGTCATTTCGAACAGGGCGGTCTTGAGCGAGGCATCGCGGCCGACCCTGGGCAACTCACCTCCGGCGTGCATGACGTCGCGTACGTGGACGAGCAGGCGCCGCCCCAGACTGCCCCCGGGGTGGGTGCGGGCAAAGTCGTCTGCGGAAAAGCCGCGCGCATCGAGCAGCGCCACCGCCAGCGCATCGCCCAGCGCGAGTGCCGCGGTGGTGCTGGCGGTGGGCGCCAGGTTGAGCGGGCAGGCTTCCTTGTCGACCGCGGCGTTGAGGTGTACGTCGGCCTCCCGCGCCATGGTCGAACCGGGATTGCCGGTCATCGCAATGAGTTTGGCGCCACGCCGCTTGATGAGCGGCACGATGCTGACGATTTCGCTGCTCTCGCCCGAGTTCGACAGGGCCAGCACCACGTCGTCAGGGGCGATCATGCCGAGATCGCCGTGGCTGGCTTCGCCCGGGTGCATGAAGAAGGCAGGGGTGCCGGTGGAGGCCAGCGTGGCGGCGATCTTGCTGCCGATGTGCCCGGACTTGCCCATTCCCGACACCACCACGCGGCCACGGCATGCCAGAATCAGCTGCACGGCAGCGGTAAAACCGCTATCGAGCCGGGTCGACAGGGCGCGCAGGGCATCGGCTTCGATATCGAGTACCTGCCGCGCAAGCACAAGCAAATGTTCGTTGGAGGGGGGGTGGGGTCGCATGGTCGCCAAGTATACTAAAGCCTGTCCGTCCAGCCGCGTTGACACGGCGATTCCGGCGTGACGATCCCGACACAAGAACATGGGCTGAAGCCCATGAAATATTCATGCACAGCCTCCAGCTCGTCTTGATTCTGCTTGCGGTCGCCGTGCTGGTCGCGGCCGCCGCGCGTGCCTTGCGTCTGCCGACCATGCTCGGCTACCTGGTGACCGGCATTGCCATCGGTCCGTTTGCGCTGGGCTGGATTCCGGACAGCGAAGAAGCGCGTTATCTGGCCGAATTCGGCGTGGTATTCCTGATGTTCTCGATCGGGCTGGAATTCAGTCTGGCCCGTCTGATGACCATGCGCATGACCGTATTCGGGTTTGGCGGCGCGCAGGTCGTATCGACCATCGCGCTGACCGCGGCGATCGCCTGGCTGCGGCATTTACCCTTGCTCGCGGCGCTGGCGCTGGGCGGCATCATGTCGATGTCGTCCACCGCCATCGTGTCCAAGCTGCTGGCCGAGCGGCTGGAAATCCAGACGCCGCACGGCCGCCAGATTTTCGGTGCGCTGCTGTTCCAGGATCTGGCCGTGGTGCCGTTGCTGATCCTGATTCCTGCGTTTGCGAAGGAATCCGACACCATGGCCATCAGCCTGGGGCTGGCCATCCTCAAGGCAGTCGTGGTGCTGGGGTTTTTGCTGTTCGTCGGGCAGCGCATCATGCGTCCGTGGTTTCAGTGGGTGGCCGCACGCAAGTCGCCCGAACTCTTCACGCTCAACCTGCTGCTGTTCACGCTGGGGCTGGCGTTCCTGACCGGCAGCGCCGGCCTGTCGCTGGCGCTCGGCGCCTTTCTGGCCGGCATGCTGATTTCGGAGACCGAATACCGCTACCAGGTGGAAGACGACATCAAGCCTTTCCGCGATGTCCTGCTGGGTCTGTTTTTCGTCACGATCGGCATGCGGCTCGATCCGCTGCAGGTCATGCAGAACTGGGGCGAGGTATTGCTGCTGCTCGCGGCGATCGTCGTCGGCAAGGGCCTGCTGGTCGGCGGGCTGGCCCTGGCCTTCGGCAACCCCCGTCCCACCTCGGTGCGCACCGCGCTGGCGCTGGCGCAGGCGGGCGAATTCGGCTTTGTGCTGCTGGCCCAGGCCGCCGATCTGCAATTGCTGGGCGCGTCCATCACCCAGCCGGTGCTGGCGGCAATGGTGCTGTCGATGCTGATCGCCCCGCTGCTGATCCATCGCATGGACGTGCTGACCCGGCTGATCGCCGGCAGCGAATGGGCCGGCCGCGCCAAGGAAGTACACGACATCGCGGTCAAGACCTTCGGCAAGACCCGGCACGTGATCGTCTGCGGTTACGGCCGCAGCGGGCAGAATCTGGCGCGCCTGCTGGAAGCCGAGGGGATTTCGTTCGTCGCACTCGACGCCGACCCCGAACGGATCCGCGCGGTGGCGGCCGCGGGCGTTAGCGTCATCTACGGCGATGCCAGCCGGCGCGAGGTACTGGTCGCCGCCGGCCTCGGTCGCGCGCAGGCCGTGGTGGTCACGTATTCCGACCTGCGTTCCAGCATGGCCATCCTGCGCCATGTCCGCGACCTGCGGCCCGAATTGCCGGTGGTGGTGCGCACCATCGACGATACGCACATCGACGCGCTGAAGGCCGCAGGCGCGGCCGAAGTGGTGTCCGAAGTGATGGAAGGTTCGCTGATGCTGGCGTCGCATGCGCTGATGCTGCTCGGCGTGCCGCTGAGCCAGGTGTTGAAACGGATTCGCGCCGTGCGCGAAACGCGCTACGCCATGATGCGCGGCTTCTTTCGCGGCGCCAGCGATGTCGACGACGAACTCGACCAGCAGGCGCAGCCGCGCCTGAATACCGTGCTCATCACGCAGGGCGCGGCCGCGGCGGGACACAGCCTGGAAGAACTGGCGCTGGACGATTTGCTGGTGGACGTGGTGGCGATCCGCCGTCAGGGAATCACCGGCGTGGATCCCCAGCCCGACGCACGCATCCAGGCGGGCGACGTGCTGGTGCTACGCGGCGCCGCCGATGGACTGGCGGCGGCGGAGTTCAGGGTGTTGCAGGGTTAAGGCGCCTTGCAGACGACGTAGAATTTGGTGCCGTCATCAATATAACTGGTGTCCGGGGTAGGGCCTGCCGTTGTACCTGCTGCTGCGCGTACAGTACCGGTATCCGACTTGCCGTCGTCGAACTGCGTATCGATCGCCTGTGCAATCTTGGCAGGGAGATTGTTGGAACAAATCACAAGGCCGGGAATTCCGAAAGCCCCATTTTGCACGCCGGTCACACCTGACGCGGCGTTAGGGGGGGTTGTGTCGTCGGTGACCGCGCCGCCCACCAGACCTGCGCGCCGTAATTGCAGCCAGAACTGCCGGGACTCGTCAGTCGACGTGGTTGAATTGTAAGTGCCAGAGATAATACCGTCGCCCAGTGTGCCGCCACTGGGCGGGGTGATGGTCCAGCGTGCCGCAGCACCCGGATCGTCGCCAGGTAAAGCCCGATATCGATCCTGGTACAAATTAATGGCGGCCGTCATCGACTGGAAATCGTTCGATACATTGCGAATACGGGCCTGCGTGATGAGCTCCTGGCCCTTGAGAATGCCGCCGAGCAACAGCCCGATGATGACCAGTACGATGGCGATCTCGATCAGGGTGAAGCCCGACTGGCGTCGCGCGAGTGGGGGGTGCGACATGATGGGGGTCTCCAGTGGGTGTCTTCTGCGGGTCGATTTGCAAAATGCGTGCCATACTGACGTCATCCATAATTGATTGATCGGAAAGAATAAAACGCCGACAAATGTCTCGTGTTTGGCCCGGTTTTGATGAAAGTGCAACGCTGGTGCCAGATTTTCGTCAGGTTTGATGCAGGGTCCGGCATCGGTGTCCTCTCCATTTCCGGGGTGGAATGCCGATACCATGGGCATGCTGATCGTTCCGTCTTTCCCCCGGTTCCCCTTGCATGAGCGAACGCACTGAAACGGCATCCCCTCTGGCCTGGCTGACCGCGCTCGCCACGTACTTTACCCGTGTGGCACCGGGGCGCTGGCTGGGATCGATGCTGCTGGCCCTGCACGTGGCCGTGGTATTCGATGCCGACGCGACGGTGACGCGGGCTTTCCTGCTGGCGCATTACGGCCTGTTCCTGCTGTGGCAGCCGCTGGTGCGCAGCGAGGCGCGCATCGAACCGCGCCTGGCGTTCCCGGTGTTTGCCATGGCCGCGCTGCTGGTGCTGGCCGACAGCACCTGGGTGATGGCGCTGTGGCTGGCGATCCTGGCGGGGCTGGTAGGCGCGGTGGCGGCGTCGCAGAACGCGCGCATCCAGCGCCTGGGGTATCTGCTGGCGCTGGGGTATCTGCTGGCGCTGCTGCTGGCCTGGGTGTTGCCGCAGGCGCTGGGCGGGACGTCGCTGCCCGATGCGCTGCGGATCGTGGTGCGTTACGGCCTGCCGCTGCTTCCCGCGGCGATCCTGTTCCTGCCGGCCAGCCGCCAGCGCAGCGCTTCGTCGGCGCTCGATTTCATCTACGGCCTGATGCTGTCGCTGCTCATCATGGTGATGGCGCTCGGCGTGTTCGCGGTGGTGGCGGTGGCCAGGGTGAGCTACGCCTGGGCGCTGGTGCAAACCCTGCTGGGCATGGCGGCGCTGTTGCTGGCCTTGTCGTGGCTGTGGAATCCGCGCGCCGGCTTCGCCGGGCTGGGGCACGTGACCTCGCGCTACCTGCTGTCGGTGGGCCTGCCGTTCGAAGGCTGGGCGCAGCGGCTGGCGACGCTGGCCGAGCGCGAGCGCGATCCGGAATCCTTCGTGCGCGACGCGCTGTCCGATCTGCACGAACTGACCTGGATCCGCGGCGGCTGCTGGCAGGCGGCGCGCGGCGAAGGTCGCTTCGGCGAGCCTGCCGGCCATGCCGTGAGCCACGCGTTCCATGGCCTGACGCTGACCTGGTATTCGGCGCGGTCGCTGACGCCTGCGCTGGCGCTGCATGTGCGCCTGCTGTCGCAGTTGCTGGGCTATTTCTACGCCGCCAAGGTGCGCGAGCAGACGCTGCGCGAGCAGGCCTACAGCCAGGCTATCCACGATACCGGCGCGCGCCTGACGCACGACGTGAAGAACATCCTGCAATCACTGAAGACCCTGCTCGCCGCCGCCGACACCTCGACGCCCGAGGACAGCGAGCGCCTGCTGGCATTGATGAAGCGCCAGCTGCCGCAACTGGCGACGCGCCTGTCGCAGACCGTCGACAAGCTCAAACAGCCGGCGGAAATGGATGTCGCGCATATCGCCGCGCACGTGTGGTGGGCGGCGTTGCAGACGCGCTACGAGCACGACGACGTGCAGTTCTTCGCCGAGGCGGTCGACGACACGCCGCTGCCGCAGGACCTGTTCGACAGCGTGGCTGACAATCTGCTGACCAATGCGTTGCGCAAACGGCAGAGCCAGCCGGACGTCGCGGTGGAAGTGCGTCTGGTGCTGGATCCACTGGTGAGCCTGACCGTCACCGACAGTGGCGCCGCCGCACCCGAACACGTGGCCCGCAACCTGTTTCTCAGCCCGGTGGCGTCGGATTTCGGGCTGGGCGTGGGACTGTATCAGGCCGCGCGCCAGGCGGCGCGCTCGGGGTACCGGCTGGAGCTGCCGGACAATCAGGCGGGGCGGGTGGCGTTCCGGCTGGAGGCTATTGGCAGTCCAAAGCCCTAAGGCATACGCGACCAATCAATTCGGTCAGGGAGGTCCATGCGACAAGGTCGTCGAATTCGCCGAGAGCATCGTCGGCCTTGGTCGGTGCGCGTGTGACCAAGATAGGGTCAGCAGGATTTGAGGCAAGGTTCTGCGTTTCGTCAGGCCCAGTCGGCGCGGCTTGCGAAATACCTGGTGCATTGTTCATATTCTGCGCCCCCCAGCCATTGGGGCCGTGCGATATCAGGGCGAACGCCACGCTTGCCGCTTTCGACGACAGAGCGGGACAGGCATGAGTGGTGCAGATGGTGATCAGGGTGCCTGGGGGAGGCGTCCCCGAGAATCCGGTGCCCGGCTTGGCGAATTGCGAAATGACGACATAACGCAAGCGGTTGCCCCAGGCATCCTGGGGGGCGACGCCCAAAGTAACCCAAGGAAACCACCCGTAAGAGATGGGGGTTACAACACCTCCAATGGACCCTGAGCATTCTCCGGTCACAGTGTCTCTGTCTTCGCGGCCATCTCCGGTAATGTCAGGGCAAGGGAGATACGGATGTCCGATGGGGATTAGTTTCGCCGTCAACATCGCATAGCCCGTGAGCGCATTGTGCGCCTCCTCCAGCGTTTTATTGGTCTCGGCAATCCGCCGCGCCTGAATCTGCGCCGACAGCGGTACCGCCAGCCCGCCGATCAGGATAGTGACGATGACCAGCACGATGGCCAGTTCGATCAGTGTGAAGCCGCGCGCGCGTGTCATGGTATGGAATCCTTCATATCCGGGTTGACCGGCTCGGGCGGGCGGGGGCGTAATACCTGATAGGGTTCGTAGACCTTGCCGTTGGCACGGATCTGACCGGGCTTCAGGCCCGGCACGGCCGAGCCATCACGCTGCGCCTGGCCGTCGATCCAGCGCGTGGTGGCGCCGTCGGAGCGGATGACCACGCCGTCATAGCGCAGCGGCGCCGGGGCGCTGTCCGGGGAATCGGGTTGGCCGGGGCCGGCTTGGGTGACGCTGCGCGCGCGCAGGGCTTCGAGCTGGGCGCGCTGCGCCGGGGTGAAGAACAGGCGGCCGGGGTCGGCGGTGGCTGCAAAGCCTGAACCACAGAGGCACAGAGACACAGAGAAAATCCAGGCTGAACAGTGATGCACCATCCCGCGCCAAATGGATCTGTTGTTCTCTGTGCCCCAAGGGATACCGTCCCTGCGGGACATACCTCTGTGTCTCTGTGGTGAACAGGTTTTCATTTCAACGTCCTCGATTCTGCCGCCACGGTGAACCACAGCAGGTCGCATTCGGCCTGCAGATGCGGTTGGCTGGAGGCTTCGAAGGACGCATGGTCAGGGCGCGATAGCCGGCATCCCTGAATGCGAAGCACCCCGGGGGCACGCGCCTTGAGCGCGCCGAGAAAACGCGTGAGATCGGTTTCCACCAGCAGCGGAAAGGTGAGCGTCATGCGGGTCTGCCCCAGGGGCAGATCCTGCGCCAGCGCGGAAGGCGAAGCCGTGCGAGGCATCAGGCGGTAATTCAATCCGTACAACCTGGCATCGCGGTTGGCCAGTTGCACGGCTTCGATCCAGGCCAGGCGGTCTTCCGGGCCGACGAATCCGCGGGACACCAGCGCCTGGTAGTCCCCCAGGTGGGTGGCGATGAGTTGCTGCTGCTGGCTGCTGCGGTCGAGTTGCTGGCGTGCCTGGTTGAGTGCGGTTTGCTGCCGTTGCAAAGCGGTTGCGGCTTCTTTTGCCTCGCGCTGACCCCACAGCAGGCCGCCGGCGGCCAGCAGCAGCGCGGCCAGCAGCAACAGCAGCGGCAGTTTGAGGACGGCGAAGGGCGGATGGGTCATGGCCGGACCTCGCGGAAGCGCAGACTGAGGCCGAAACGCGCGGCGGGCGCGTCGCTTGCCTCGGCATTGAGCGTCTTGCCGGACAGCGTGCTGCTGGAGTCGGCATTCACGGGGCTGCTGCGCAGGGTCACGGCCTGCACGCCCGGCATTGCCTGCAGCGTATGCATGAAATCCTCGATGTGCTGCATGGCGGCCCGGTAATTGCCGTCGAAGGGGCTCAGCCCGGCATCGAGGCTGACTTGTATCTCGCCGTCCGCCGCCAGGGTCTCGTCGGTCCAGCTCAGACTGTCCAGTGCAATGCCGGGCATAGCCAGCAGACTTTGCCCGACCGTCGCGAGGAGGGCGGCCGTATCGGTCTGCGTTTGATCGAGCCGACGCGCCAGTTTGACCGTCTGGACAATCTGCTCGGGAGGCATGGCCTGGGTGGGGAACGTCCGGACAATGGTCTGGTAGCGGGCATCGAGTTGCTGGTATTGCCAGGCCAGCAGGCGTGTCCGGTCGTCCAGATCCCGGGCATGCAGCCAGTACGCCGCCGTGAAACCCAGGCCCAGCAAGGCGAGAATGCCGGCCGCTGCATGCAGGCCACGACGCCAGCGGAATTCGCTGTGATGCTGCAGCAATTCGGGCGGCGCCAGATTGAGCTTCAGCGACTCACCCGCGATGGCGGCCAGCGGCGCGACTTCCGGCGTGGCGGCGAGGAAGTCGTCGGGGATGCGCAGCGCGCGCGCGAGGCTGGGCATGTCGATCAGCCGGGTGCTGAACGCCGGGTCCGCATTCAATTGGGCCTGCGCGCTGTCGAGCTGGCCGCTGGGATCGAGCAGCAGGACATGCAGCCGGGCTTCGCGCGGCAAGATGCGCTGCCCGCTGAGATAAAGCTGCGTCTTCGCGATTTCGTCCGCTGCGTTGATGGGGAGCGGGGCAGGCACGTCGCCGCCGATCAGGCGCGAAAACCGCAACAGGCCGTTGTGATAGTAGGAGAGCCGCAGGCTGTTGTTGAGGCGGCATGCCAGCAAGGTATGCGCCGACTGTTCGCGCAATTTTTCCAGCAGATGCTGGCAGGCCATCGCCAGCGGCGTGATGCCCGCCAGCGGCACGCGTTCACGGTGCAGCACGCTGAGCCAGGGCGTCAGCCACTCGGCGTCGGGCAGCGCCGCCAGCAGATAGCGGTCGTCGCGGCGCCCGGTCGTTTCGCGCGCCTGGCGCCATGCGCCGGTGAAGCGCGTGTTGCGGAAGACCTGCCTGAGCTTGCGTGCCAGCATTTCGTCGCGTGCGCGTCCCTGCACATGCGGCAGCACCTCGCAGCGGTAATCCTCGTCGACCGTGTCGGCCACCAGCAGCATGGGCAGGTGCGTATGCCTGACGATGATGGAGCGAAACGCCGCCAGCCCTGACGCGTCGGCAGGAAACTCGCCCAGCCAGTGCATGCGCCCCGGGCGCCAGTCGAGTACGCCGATCTGGCGCGGCGTGGCGAGCAGGATGAGACGGTGGTCGAGGATCATGGTCGGGAAGAACCCTTAACCACAGAGGCACAGAGACACAGAGAAGAAACGAGGCATTGCGGCCTGGTCTGCCCAGCCTCGGGCGACAGGTTACAAGAGGGTTTCTCTGTGCCTCTGTGCCTCTGTGGTGAGGGGTTGTAATTCATAGCGGCAAATTCCCGATCAGGTCGTAAATCGGCAGCAGCACCGACACCAGGATGCCGCCGAGCAGCAGGCCGAGAATGGCGGTGAGCAGCGGCTCCAGAACCCGCAGGCCGTTTTCGATCGAGTCGAGCACTTCACGGTTGTAGAAGAACGTCACGTTGTCCAGCGCCTCGTCGAGCGCGCCGGTGCTTTCGCCCACGCGCAGCATGCGGATCACCAGCGGTGGAAACAGCGCCAGCGACTGGAAGCTTTCCGACAACCCGCGCCCGTCGGCAATCTGCTGCGCGGCGCGGCGGATGCCGCCGGCGATCACCCGGTTGCCGGCCACCATTTCGCCCGCGCGCAATGCGTCGAGCACCGTCACCCCCGAGCGGTACATCATCGCCAGCGTGTTGGTGAAGCGCGACAGCACGATCTTCTGCACGATCGGTCCGATGACGGGCAGCCGCAACTGGATGCGGTCCCACCATTCGCGCCCGGCTTCGCTTCCCTTCACCCAGAGCGGCAGCCCGATGCCGAGCAGCAGCGCGAGCGCCAGGCCGATCAGCCAGTACGTGCGCAGCGCGCTCGATACCGCCATCAGGATCAGCGTCGGCAGCGGCAGTGCCACGCCCATGGTCTTGACCAGGCCCAGCACCTGCGGCACCAGATAGATCAGCAGAAAGAGGATGGCCGCCCCGACGACGACCAGGACCATCGCGGGATAGATCATCAGACGCTTGGCCTTGGCGGCAACCTCCTCCTGCCATTTGAGCGACTCGGCCAGCCGTTCGAATACCGTGTCCAGCAGGCCGGTCTGCTCGCCCGCCTTGACGCTGTGCACGAACACGGCGCCGAATACCGCCGGGTGCGCCGCCAGCGCTTGCGACAGCACCTTGCCGCCTTCCAGGTCTTCCAGCAGCGCGGTCAGCACATCGCGGAATCCACGTTTCTCCATGGTGTCGCGCAGATCGCGCAGTCCTTCGAGCAGCGGAATCCCGGCGCGGGTGATGTAGCGCATGTGGATGCAGAAGGTCACCAGATCGCGCCGCGTCACCCGCTCGCGGCCGCTGGGGGCGTACTGACGCGACAACTCGACCAGGGTGACGAGGTCGAGCCCCATGCGCTTCAGCCGCAGTTCGAGATCGACGTCGTTGACGGCCGACAGCGTGCCGCGGACGGTGCGGCCGGTCTGGTCGATGGCGCGGTAGTCGAAGAAAGGCATGGGGGTCAGGGGTCAGGGATCAGGGATCAGGGATCAGGGATCGGATTTACGCCGCGCAGCGGCACAGGGACTGATTTCTGATTCCTGATCCCTGATTCCTGAAACCCGCCCCGTCAAATCCACCACCCGCGACACCTCCGACAGCGACGTCACGCCATCCAGCACGCGTTTGACGCCGTCTTCGGCCAGCGGGTGATAGCCATGCTCGAATGCGGCGCGTCGGACTTCGTGCAGCGGCGCATGGTTGGCGACGAGTTCGTCCAGCGTCGGGTCCATCCGCAGCAGCTCGATCAGCGCCAGCCGGCCTTTGTAGCCCTTGTTGCTGCAGCGCGGGCAGCCGACGGGTCGATAGATCTGCGGCGGCTGGGCGGGATCGACGCCGAGGATGCGCGCCTCGTCCGCGTCCGGCGTATAGGCTTCCCGGCAGTGCGAACACAGCTTGCGCACCAGGCGCTGGGCGATGACGCCGATGATATTGCCCGACAGGATGCCGGGCTGGATGCCGATGTCCATCAGGCGCGGGAACACGCCGAGGGCGGAGTTGGTGTGCAGGGTGGTGAACACCTGGTGGCCGGTCATGGCGGCGCGGAAGGCCATTTCGGCGGTGTCCTTGTCGCGGATTTCGCCGACCAGGATGATGTCCGGGTCCTGCCGCATGATCGAGCGGATGCCGTTGGCGAAATCGAGCTTGAGCGTTTCGTTGACCGAGCTCTGACGCATCAGGGTGACCGGGTATTCGACTGGATCCTCCAGCGTCATGATGTTGACGGTCTCGTTATTCAGGTGCGAGAGCATCGAGTACAAGGTGGTGGTTTTGCCCGAACCGGTCGGACCGGTGACGACGAGGATGCCTTCGGGGCGCGCCATCATCAGCTGCAGTTCGCGCAGCGCGTCGGGTGTGAAGCCCATGTAATCCAGCGGCATGATGGATTTCTCGCGGTCGAGGATGCGCAGCACCACGTTCTCGCCGTGGATGCCGGGCTGACTGGAGACGCGAAAATCGATCGGGCGGCCGTTCAGCGTCAAGGACATGCGACCGTCCTGCGGCGCGCGCGTCTCGGCGATGTTCATGCCGGAGAGCACTTTCAGCCGCACCAGGATGCCCGGCCAGTAGGTCTTGTGCAGGCTGCGGATCTGTTCCAGCACGCCGTCGATGCGGTAGCGGATGCGCAGGAAGGCGTGCTCGGGCTCGAAGTGGATGTCGGAGGATTCGCGTTTCACCGCATCGGTCAGCAGTGCGCCGACCAGCCGGACCACGGGCTGGGTGTATTCCTCGGTGTCGGGGTTGAGGCTGGCGTAATCGACCTCGCCGGTCTCGATCTCGCGCAGGATGCCGTCGAGCGAGAGGTCGAAGCCGTAGAACTTGTCGATGCATTCGAGCAGCTGCGCTTCGGCCGCCAGCAGGGTATCGATTTCGATCTGGCCGCCGAGCGAGGCTTTCAACTGGTCGAGCGCGACGACGTTGAACATGTCGGTGGTCGCCAGCGTCAGCACGTTGCGCGCGGCGTCGTGGGCGATCGGCAGCAGATGGTGGCGGCGCGCGAATTCCTCCGGCACCAGTTGCAGTGCCTCGGGGTCGGCCACCACCTGGGTGAGGTCGATGCCCTGGCTGCCGAGCGCGTTGGCGAGCTGGTCGCGCAGCACGGCTTCGGTGATGAAACCGAGCGCGACCAGCTGGCGGCCGATCGGCAGGCCGGTGGATTTTTGCTCCTTGAGGCCGATGCGCAACTGGTCGAGCGTAATCAGACCCTGGGTGACCAGGGTTTCGCCCATGCGGAGTTTCTTGCGGCGCTCCATGCTTAAAAGCCCTTGACCACAGAGGCACAGATGCACGGAGAACATCCTGACCCGGGTGGTTTCCTCTGTGTCCCAAGGGATACCGTCCCTGCGGGACATATCTCTGTGTCTCTGTGGTGAGTGGTTTTCATCGCACTGTTTTAAGTTGCCGCACGCGTGTTTCGGCCTGGGCCCTGTCATATTGGTGCACACCGCCGGTGGCCAGCGCTTTCTCGTAATACGTCAGCGCGCTTGGATACTGATGCAGCTGGTCGAGACTGACCGCCAGGTTGAAGGCGTAATCGGCATTGTCGGGGGCGCCCCGATAGGCCTCGAAGTAGGCCGGCTGGGCATCGTCCCAGCGCCCCTGCCCGGCATAGAGATTGCCGAGCGTCTGGTAGAGCTGCGGACTGGGGCTGCGTTCGAGCAGCATCTTCAACTGGCTTTCGGAAGCCTGGCTGTCGGGGTTGCCCGGCCGATCAAGCAAGGCGCCCTGAGCGGCGGCATTGCGGGGATCGAGATCGAGCACTTCGCGATACAGGCGCCGAGCGTCCGTATCGCGGTTTTGTGCGCTGGCGATGGCTGCGAGCCCCAGCAGCGCATCCACTGAACGCCTGTGCGCGTTGGCCTGGATGTACAACTGTTGTGCCTCCGTCAGCGCCCCGCGTTGGTAGGCGGCATAGGCCTGGATGAGCAGGTTCGTCTGGGCATCGGGCTGGAACTGGAGCGCGGGCGGTGTCGCCGCAGCCGGCTGCACGCTGGATGCGCGCGGGGCGGCGTGCCGTGAAGGGGCAACCGGGAGGGCGGGTTTGGCGGATAAGGAGCGGGCGGCCGCGGCGGGCTCGGGGGGACGCATGGGTACGGTCGGCGATGCGGCCGGCAGCGGTTGCGGCGGAGACGGAGCGGCCACGATGGGCGCCGCGACGTGGGGGGTGGCGGGCAGCGGCGCTGCCGCGGGGGGTTGCAGGGCGAAATACAGATACAGCCCATAGCCGAGCGCGACGAGGACGGCCAGCAAGGCGGTGAGCGGCACCAGCGAAAGCTGCGGCCAGCGCCGCCGCGCCGCCTGCCGCACGCCGGCCGCGGGCTCGCTGTTGCCGAACAGCAGGCCGGGCGGCTCAACCCATTCGCGCGTCTTCGCCGTGCCGGGAAGGACTGGTTCCAGTTCGAGATCGCCTTCGATCCGCTTGTCGGAGTCGGATTTACCCGAGGCCAGCCGCCCCGGATGGGCGGCTTCAGCCTGTTTCAGCGCTTTGAGCAGCAGGCTCAAGGCTGGCTCCGCGCCCCGTCGGGAAGCAGCCGTTGAAACGGCTGCAGCGCCTCGCTGGACAGGGTGGGGTTGGACACCACGGTGGGCCGCAGGAAGATCACCAGTTCGGTCTGGCTGTTGAGGCGTTCGTGCTGGCCGAACAGGGCGCCGATGCCCTCCGGGCGCGACAGGCCGGGGATGCCGTCGCGCGCGTTGTTGGTGTCGTCCTGGATCAGTCCGCCGAGCACGACGGTCTGACCGCTGCGCACCTGCAATAGCGATTCCATCTCGCGCACCTGGATGACGGGAATGGAGTTCTTGACGCCCGCTTTCTCAAGGTCGGGATTGGGGTCGTCCACCGATCCCACCTTGCGCGAGATGGTGGGGCGCACGGTCAGCGACACCATGCCGTTCTCGTTGATCTGCGGCAGCACCGACATCACCACGCCGATGGGTACGGTGTGCGCGGTAGTCGTGAACGTGGCGGGCTGGAGCACGGAGCCCGTGGAGGATAACGCCCCCTGCTGCGACTGCACGGAAAAATACACCAGGTTGTCGACCACCTTGAGCAGTGCCGTCTGGTTGTTCAGCGCCATGAGTTTGGGGCTGGACAGCACCTTGGTCTTGCCGAACGATTCCAGCAGGTCGATGGCCGCGGTGAAGCCGTTGTGGCCGGTGTTGGTGTAGGTTGCCTGGATAAAAGGCGACAGCGCGCCCGCCAGCGCATTGGTACCGGCGCCCACGGTATTGATCGTCCAGCCGGTGGCGCCCTGCAGCGCCTTCGACCAGTCGATGCCGGCGCGGTACTGGTCCTTGAGCGTAACCTCGACGATGGTCGCCTCGATCAGCACCTGACGTTGCGCGGACTGCATGACGCGGTCGAGATATTGCTGCACCAGTTCCTGTTGCCTGGAGGTGCCGAGGACGGTCACAGTGCCGGCGACCGGATTGACCGCCACGTCGTATTTGCCGTCGCCGGCCGGCTGGTTGGCGAACGCGGCGGTGAACAGGTTGGCGGCCCCCGCCCCGGCCTTGCTGGCCGCTTCGGCCTGCGACACCCGTTCGGCGCGCTCGGCTTTCTCGGCGTCCAGCCGCGCCGTGCGTTCCTCGCTGCTCTGGGTGACGGCACGCGTGCCGGCGAGCATGGTGCGGATGTTGTCGGCCAAGACCGTCCACAGGTCGTTGTTCGACTGGCTGGCGACGGTGGTGGTGGAGGAATTCCCGGTGCTGGTCGAAGAGGACAGGTTGCCGGTTCCCGTGCCGATGCCGATGCCGCCGCCGGTACTGGCGATCTGCGCCGCCACGCCGACGCTGGAGGTCGTGTTGCGGGCGACATTGACGTAATTGACGGTATAGGTTTTGGCGTAGGGGGTGTCGGGCATGATCGACACCGTGCGGCCGTTCATCTCGTAGCGCAGGCCGGCCTGCCGCGCGATACGGTCGAGAATGGCGGGCAGCGGTTCCTGTACGGCATTGAGCGAGACATTTCCGGAGATGCCGGGGTACAGGTCGATGTTGTACTGGGTGTCGCGCGCGATGGAGAACAGCAGGTCCTTCACCGGCACGTCGTTGACGACGACGGTGTACGTCGGGACCGGCGCATTCAGTCTGGGTGGAGCCAGGGTGGGAATGGCCTTGACGGGCGCGGGCGGCACCCCGGCTGGCACGGCGGCCGGGCCGGGGCGGGTGATATGGTCGGGCGAGGTGTTGAACGCCCGCGGGGGAACGCAACCCGCCAGCACGAGACCGGACAGCGTCAGGCCCGTCAATACGGAACGTTTCAACACAGCATTCATCGCGAGCTTTTATCCCGTTGGCAACACTACGCTGCGCATTTTGCCGACCGTGCGCGGAAACGGCACGCCTGTCGATGCGGCGGGCAAGGCGCGCATGGCCGCCAGGGCGGTCTCCCGGTCGGGAAATTCACCCACCAGGATCATCCAGGCGGGCGCGCCCTGGCTCAGGCCATGCAACACCCGCACCGGTTGCGGCGTGACGGCGTTCAAATCCCCCAATAATACGGCTGCCTGCGCCGCTTCTTTAGCCGACGCGACCTGGATCACATGGACGCCGGGCGCGGCGGTGGCAAGCCAGCGCTGGGTCTGCCGCGCCAGTTCGATCACGTGGCTGACCGCAACCGGGGCGGATGGGCGCGGCGTCTCCGCTATCCGGGGCGGCGCGACGCTCGGCTGCGCCGCGGGCGTTCGTGTCTGCCAGACAACGAACGCAAGCAGGCCAAGCCCCGCGGCCAGGCCGGCACCCAGCCACCCCCAGCGCGGCAGGCGCACGGGGTGGGCGGAGGGCCGGATTTCAGCGTCGCCTGCCGCGGCGTCCAGATGCGCCGTGGTGAGCGTATGGGTCTGCGCGGCGTAGGCGGCGAGCAGGGTTTTGTCGGCCAGTACGTTGATACGGCGCGACAGGCCGCCGGAAAGGCGCGTCAACTGCGCGATCAGGGCCGGTGAAAACAGGTCGGGCCCGCGATAGCCGGCGACTGCGAGCCTCGCCCGCAGATATTCGGTGACCTCGGGTTCGGTCAGCGGAGACAGGTTCAGGCTGAGCGTGATGCGGTCCTTCAGTTGGCGGATACGTGGATCGGCCAGTTGGGCGTCGAGTTCGGGCTGGCCGAACAGGATGATCTGCAGCAGCTTGTCGGTGGCGGTTTCCAGATTGGTCAGCAGCCGCAGAAACTCCAGATTGTCGAGCGCGATGCCTTGTGCCTCCTCGACGAACACCACCACGCGCCGCCCTGCTTCATGGCGGGCGAGCAACGCGGCATTGAGCTGAGCCAGCCGGGCCTGCCGGCTGTCTGCGGCGACGTCGAGCCCCAGGTCGGAGAGGATCGCCGCCAGCATGTCATCGGGCGACAGGGTGGGGTTGCCGAGATAGACGCTGTCGATCGTGCCGGGAAGCTGCGCCGCCAGCTTGCGGCACAGCATGGTCTTGCCGCTGCCGACTTCGCCCACCACCTTGATGATGCCTTCACCCTGATGGATGGCGTACAGCAGGGCGGCGAGCATTTCCCCCCGCTGGCCGCCGGCATACCAGTACTCGGTATTCGGCGTGATGCGGAAAGGGGCTTCTTTCAGGCCGAAATGGTCAAGATACACGGAGGCGGTTTGTCTTGAAAAATGAACCACAGAGACACGGAGGCACAGAGAAGATCGAGAAATATTTCCGTCTTACGTGCTTTTCCTGATTCATCCATTGGGTAGAAGCGGTCTGGCATCAACGTTCTTGTTTTTCTCCGTGTCTCCGTGTCTCTGTGGTGAGGAATCCAGGTTTATTCGGTACCGTAGGTCTGCATGCGGCTGTAGAGCGTGGTGCGGTTGATGCCGAGCAGCTTGGCGGCCTGCGACAGGTTGCCGTGAGTCATGTTGAGCGCTGCCTCGACATAGGCCTTTTCCCACTGGCGCAGGGTGACGTCAAGGTTGAAGTGGGCCAGCGTCTGCAACTGCTTGCGCGCCAGCTCGATCAGCATCTTGCCGTCGCTGGCGAGCGGGATTTCCTGCGGATAGGCCTGGTCGGTGTCGAGTTCGGCCTCCAGCTGCTGCGCATTGACCGCCATGCCGGGATATTTGGTCGTCAGGCGGATGGCGATGTTGCGCAGTTCGCGCACGTTGCCGGGAAAGTGATAGTCCTCCCACATCTGCTGCGCGCGCGCGTCGAGCGAGAACGCCTGGCTCCTGGCTTCGCGGGCGTAGAAGTCGCGGAAGTGGTTGAGCAGCGTGAGTTTGTCCCGGCCCATCTCGCGCAGCGGCGGCACCGCGATCGAGAACACCGACAGCCGGTGATAAAGGTCGGCACGGAAGCGTCCGGCCTTGATTTCGGCGCGCAGGTCGCGGTTGGTGGCGGTGACCACGCGGGCGTTGGAAAAACGCGGCTGGGTTTCGCCGACGCGCTGGTATTCGCCGTTTTCCAGCACACGCAGCAGCTTGGCCTGCAGTTCCAGCGGCAGTTCGCCGATTTCGTCGAGGAACAGCGTGCCGTTTTCGGCTTCCTCGAAATAGCCGGCGCGGGCGCTGGTGGCGCCGGTGAAGGCGCCCTTGGCGTAGCCGAACAGTGTCGGTTCGACCAGCGTCGGCGAAATCGCCGCGCAGTTGAGCGCAAGGTAGGGCTTGGCCGAGCGCGGCGACAACTGATGCAGGCTGGACGCGACGCGTTCCTTGCCGCTGCCGGATTCGCCCTCGATCAGCACCGGGAAGGGCGCCGCGGCATATTGCTTGATCTGCTCGCGCAGCTTGTCCATCGCCGGGCTGTCGCCGACGATGCCGGAATCCTTGGCGGGGGCCGGCGCCTTGTCGGCGCTGCGTTCGGCATCCTGCACCAGCAGGGCGTTGAACAGCAGCGACTTCAGTCGTTCGGGCTCGCACGGCTTGGCGACGAAATCGATGGCGCCGAGCGCGCGCGCGTGCCGTGCGTTGGCCTCGTCGCTCTGGCCGGAGAGAACCAGGATCTTGATGCTGGGCGAGATGCTCAGCAGGTCTGCGATCAGGGCAAAGCCTTCGTCGGGCTTGTGCGGCTGAGGCGGCAGACCCAGATCGACCAAAGCCAGCTGCGGCGGTTCGTCCAGCTGCATCATCAGGCTTTTTACCTGTGCGCGAGATTCGGCGGCAGAGATGTCGAAGTCCTTGCTCAGAACATACGTGAGCGTGTCGGAGATCAGCGGATCGTCATCGACGATCAACAGGCTGGGCTTGCTGGTTTGGGCCACATGTCCTCCAGATTTATGGATGCCGGTACGCGCCCGTCTCTGCGTACGGGAGATGTCGTTGCAGGGCGTGTCGGATTTTCGACGATTGTGCCAGAGGCCCGGTGAAAATTAAACCCGGGGACACATTCGGAATCAGGCCGGCGCCGCGCACGAATACACGTTAGCGGCGGAATAACGGAGGGGCTTGAGGGTCCGGTCAGCTGTTGACCGGTTCGAAGGCTACCCGGGTCCAGCCTTCGCTGCGTTCGATCGGGTTGCCCAGCGCGATGAATCGGCGTTCTGATGCGCCATGGATCCGGAACACCTTGCCCAGCCCGAAGTGGATCGGATCGAGTATCAGGGTCTTGCGGTCGCCATCCAGCCATAAACCCGGGTGAGGCAGGCCGGTGCTGCCATTGTCGAATCCGTTGACGGTATACCCTGACGTGGCGGTGTCGTGCAGCATGGTCAGGACGGGTTTTTCGGCCAGGGTTTCTATACCGACCGAGCTGGTGTCGTCGTTGAGGCGGGACAGGCGGCGCACGATGCCGAGCTGCCAGTCGCGGGCGTCGTGCGGCTTGATGCCGATGAGCGCCCCCACGCGCAGCCAGTCCTTGTCGCGCGATTCGACGATGGCGCCATATCCGAATTCGCTTTCGTCGTGCATGACCCAGCGTTCGACGTCCGGCGAATGCCGGGTGGCCGGCAAGGTCATTTGCGAGACGCGTTCGCGCGTGCGGTCGGTGATGAAGCCGTACACCTGTACATCGTCGGCTTCGTTGTAATTCAGGCCGGTCCCATAAGGCGAAACGCTGGCGGGAGTTTCGATGGCCTTGATCTGGCCGACGATGGCATCGAGCCCGTGAGTCACGTCGACCAGCCGCTTGACCGATTCGCGCGGCGCACGCCGCTGCTCGCGCGTGGCCAGCGAAGCCCATTGATGTTGCAGGTGTTCGAGCAGATCGAGGCTTTCGGCCGCGCGCGCGGTATCCGTCAGGCCAAGTTGCGCCGGCGGGGTGCCGGCCTGGAGCGCCGCGCGCAGCTGCTGCAGCGTGTGCAGCAGCTCGGTGGTGGACCAGAAACGCAGGGGTTTGTCGGTATCGGGTTTGCGCATGCGGCGCGGGCCGTGATCGGCCGACAGGTCGACGACGAAATGATCGGTGCCGGGGTCGAGCCGCCTGTCCATTCGAAGCAGGTCGTGCCAGCCATGCAGCCAGCGATCGGTCTGGTCGAGCTGACGCGGATAGAGCGTGCCGGAATGGGCCAGACTCAGCATCAGGACGTGCAGGTAGGCGGTTTCGCAACTGCAGCCGGCCGCGTCCTCGGCGTAGGCACGCTGAGTCTGGCGATGAAAGTCCTCGGTTTCGGCGATGCGATACAGGTTGTGGAGCCGCAGCCAGAGTTTTTCGCCCGCCGGCAGATAGCGGATGGCGCGCCATTTCAGCAGTTGGCCAAAGGTCTGGATGGCGCGCAGGGTGATCAGCGGGACCGATTCTTCGTGCGGCACCTTGCCGGCCGTTCGCGCCAGATGCAGCACAAAGGCGTGGTAGCCGCGCGCAATCTCCCAGTAGAGGCCATACACGGCATGCCAGAGCTGGCTTTCGGCCGGGCGCGACATGCGCGGATTGCGCAGGTACTGGCGCACCAGCGTGTCTTGCAAATCGCGTGATTTCTCGTCCAGCAGCATGAAGATGGCCAGGCGATCTTTCGTGTATTGCGTCGAGTTCTCGTTGAAGCGCTTGAGCGCAACGAGAATGGCGTCCTGGCATTTGAATGCATCGCCGATGGGCAGGCTCTCGATCCAGCGGGTAGCCGTCTTGAGGTTGGCCAGCGGGTCGTCGGTGCGCTTGCCAAAAGGCGCCAGGTTGGCCAGGCGCGAAGCGAATTTATCTGCCAGTGAAGTCATGGTGTGAAAACGATCTCAGGATGACGAAGCATGCTTTCAGACACTTAACGGGTAATAGATGAGGAGAATTGAGCAAAATCCGTACCTATCGTCAGGCAAGCCGGGTTTGTAGCCACTCCCGTACCGAAGCCAGGGCGGCCGGCAGTTGCCCGGGTTCGCTCCCGCCTGCCATCGCCATGTCCGGTTTACCGCCCCCCTTGCCGCCGACCTGGGCGGCAACGAAGTTCACCAGTTCGCCCGCCTTGATCCGGCCGGTGACGTCGGGCGTCACGGCAGCAATCAGGTTGACTTTGCCGTCGACGACCGTACCCAGTACCAGCGCGCAGGACTTCAGCTTGTCGCGCAGTTTGTCGGCGGTTTCACGCAACGCGCGGGCGTCGACGTTATCGAGTTGCACCGCCAGCACACGAATGCCCTTGACGTCGGCGGCCTGCTGCGCCAGATCGTCGCCCTGGCTGGAGGCGAGCCTGGACTTCAGGCGTTCAAGTTCCTTCTCCAGTGCGCGGCTGTGTTCCATCAGTTGCGCCACGCGCTCGGCGGCGTCGGTCGGGGCGGCCTTGACCAGGTGTGCAATCGAGACGAGATTCTGCTCGGTTTCGCCAAGATAGGCGAGCACACCGGTGCCGGTGGTCGCCTCGACCCGGCGGATGCCTGCCGCGACGCCGCTCTCCAGTAGGATCTTGAAGGCGCCGATGTCACCGGTGCGCGCCACATGGGTGCCGCCGCACAGCTCGCGTGAACTGCCGATGTCAAGTACCCGCACCTCGTCGCCGTATTTTTCACCGAACAGCATCATGGCGCCGGTTTTCTGCGCTTCGTCGATCGCCATCACGCGCGCCTGGGTCGCGGTGTTGGCGAGGATTTCGCTGTTGACGCGTGTTTCCACTTGATGGATCTGCGCGGCGGTCATCGGGCTCGGCTGCACGAAATCGAAGCGGGTCTTCTCGCTGTCCACCAACGAGCCTTTCTGCTGTACGTGCTCGCCCAGCACTTCGCGCAGCGCCTTGTGCATCAGGTGGGTCGCCGAGTGGTTGCGCATCGTGCGTGCGCGCGCGTCCTCGTCGACGCGCGCGAGCAGGGTGTCGCCGACCACCAGCGAGCCGGTTTTCACGACTCCGTGATGGCCGAATACCTGTGCCTGGATCTTCTGCGTGTCCTCCACTTCGAACACGCCCTGGGTGCCCTGCAGCGCGCCGCGGTCACCGACCTGGCCGCCGGATTCGGCGTAGAAAGGCGTGTGATCGAGCACCACCACGCCGGATTCGCCTTCCTTCAATTCGTTGACGGCGGCGCTGTCCCGGTACAGGGCGAGCACGGTGGCGTCGTGGGTCAGCGTGTCGTAGCCGTGGAAGGTGGTCGCCGCACCGGCGTATTCCAGGCCGGCGCCAAGCTTGAACTTGCCGGCGGCGCGCGCCTGGTCCTTCTGCCGCTGCATGGCGGCATCGAAGGCGGCGGTGTCGACGCTCACATTCGCCTCGCGGCAGATATCGGCGGTGAGGTCGAGCGGAAAACCATAGGTGTCGTGCAGCTTGAACGCCAGTTCGCCGTCGAAGGTGCCGCCGGAGGGCAGGGTTTCAAGCATGGCTTCGAGGATGCCCATGCCATGCTCGATGGTCTCGAAGAAGCGCGCCTCCTCCTGCCGCAGAATATCGATGATCCGATCCTGCACCCTGATCAGTTCGGGGTAGGCTTCGCCCATCGCCGCCGCGAGGTCCGGCACGATGCGATGGAAGAAGGCGGTGCGCGCGCCGAGCTTGTAGCCGTGGCGGATGGCGCGGCGGACGATGCGGCGCAGCACGTAGCCGCGGCCCTCGTTGCCGGGGATGACGCCGTCGACGATGAGGAAGGCGCAGGCGCGGATGTGGTCGGCGATGACCTTGAGCGAGTTGTTCGTCAGGTCGGCGGTCTGCGTTTCGCGCGCAGCGGCCTTGATCAGTGCTTGGAACAGGTCGATGTCGTAGTTGGAATGCACGTGCTGCATGACCGCAGAGATGCGCTCCAGTCCCATGCCGGTATCGACCGAAGGCTTGGGCAGGAGGTGCATGGCGCCGGCCTCGTCGCGGTTGAACTGCATGAACACGATGTTCCAGATCTCGATGTAGCGGTCGCCGTCCTCGTCGGGTGAGCCGGGCGGGCCACCCCAGATTTCGGGACCGTGGTCGTAGAAAATCTCGGTGCAGGGGCCGCAGGGACCGGTGTCGCCCATTGCCCAGAAATTGTCGGACGCATAGCGCGCGCCCTTGTTGTCACCAATTCTGACGATGCGCGCCTTTGGCACGCCGATGTCGTGGTGCCAGATATCGTAGGCTTCGTCGTCCTCAAGGTAGACCGTGATCCACAGCTTGTCGGCCGGCAGTTGCAGCACGTCGGTGAGGAACTCCCATGCATACCGGATCGCCTCGCGCTTGAAATAATCGCCAAAGCTGAAATTCCCCAGCATCTCGAAGAAGGTATGGTGGCGCGCGGTGTAGCCGACATTTTCCAGATCGTTGTGCTTGCCCCCTGCACGTATGCAACGCTGCGACGATACGGCGCGGGTGTAGGCGCGCTTGTCCTGGCCGGTGAAGACGTCCTTGAACTGCACCATGCCGGCGTTGGTGAATAGCAGGGTGGGATCGTTGCCCGGCACCAGGGAACTGGAGGGAACGACGGTGTGGCCCTTGGAGGCGAAGAAGTCGAGGAAGCTCTGGCGGATGGCGCTGCTTTTCATTTTTAAAGGGATAGGCCTGAACAACGGACAATGACAATCAGGCATTGTATCCGCTAAAGTTCTGCCCTTGACAGGCTGCATGGGTGAGGGATATGGACGACCAGGCGGTCGTCGCGGCCACGCGACGGTGGATCGAACAGGCGGTGATCGGACTGGATTTGTGTCCGTTCACCCAGGCGGTCCATGTAAAGAATCAGGTGCGCTATGTGGTGAGCCAGGCGCCGCACCTCGACGGTCTGCTGGAAGATCTGGATCGGGAACTGGATTTTCTCGCCGCGGCCGATCCGGAAGAAATCGATACGACCTTACTGATCCATCCAGCCCTGCTGCCGGATTTTGCCGATTTCAACGATTTCATGCAGGTGGCCGAAGCGGCGGTGGGTGAACACGGGCTGGAAGGCGTGATCCAGCTCGCCAGCTTCCATCCGGCTTTTCGATTCGAAGGCGCCGAGCCCGATGATATGGGCAACTTCACCAACCGGGCGCCGTTCCCCACCCTGCATCTGCTGCGCGAGGCGAGTATCGAGCGCGCGATCGCGGCGTTTCCCGAGACCGCAACGATATGCGAACGCAACATCGAGACGCTGCAGACCCTGGGCGCCGCTGGATGGGCTGCTTTGTGGGCAACCCATCCGGAGCGTTAGCTAGCTCCCGCAACCGCCGCAACAACTCCCGTTCGCGTGCGGAGAGGGTTTTTCTTCGACGAGCATACCGGCTTCGGCGAGCGCCGACACCAGTTGCGCACGTGTCGTCGTTTTGTCGTCGATGTGCGCGAACAGTCGCGCCGGGGCGTCGAGAAACGATACGTCATGCACGCCGGGAATCGCCTTCAGGCTGGCGCTGGCACGCTCCGTTGCTTCGGCATTGACGGTTCCTAGGATAGTGAGGGTCTCGGTTTTCATGCGTGTTCTTTCATGGAAAAAATAAAGGAGGGGCGACTCGCCTGGCGGCAGGGTTCGTCATACCGATTGCCCTGGCTGGGACGACCAGCAATAATATACATATTGAATACTTGTTAAGCAAGGATAAACGCCCCCGTTTACAGGCCTGGGTCTTGACGCTTGCAGCGACACATACGGCGCTGGATTGCGCATCTTGCAGTAGAACGTGTGTCCGGCATCGCCCATCCCGGTGGAGGATGCCTGGGATCATCGCTCCCTTTATTTGCGCGCAAAAAAAAGCCCCCGACATGGAGGGGCTTTGTCAGTAGTCTGAAAAGGGGCGTAAGCCCTTTCTTCCGTTTCCCGGGCTCAGGACACCCCGCCCTTATAGTCGGCGATGCCAGGGTTGGATCGACCGATGCCGGTGATCCTGGGCTCATTCAGCTTCAACCCCTTGATGACCTTCTTGTCGCGCAGGTAGGTGGCGACGACTTCCCAGATCGGCTCGCCGACGGCACCCTCGCCGACCGGCGCCCAGCCGGCAACCTTGTAGGTCTTTCCGGCATCGACCGGCTTGCCCTTGATGGTCATGTTGCTGATCCGCTTGCCAATGGTCTGGTTCGGGCTGACGGTGTATTCGATTCCTCCCACGCGCACCATGTCTCCCCCCTGCTGATAGTAGGGATCGGCGTTGAACAGGTTGTCGCAGACGTCCTCCATGATGGTCTTGATCGTCTCGCCCGTCATGTTGGTCAGCGTGGTCTGCGGATAGGTGATCGCGGTCTGGTCCATCAGGCGTTCCATGGTGATGGCGTCGCCCGGCAGCAGCGTGGTGCCCCAGCGGAAGCCGGGCGAGAAGGCGGCATCCGCGCCTTTGACTTCCATCAGCGCGTCGACCAGCAATTGGTCCCAGGTGCCGTTGAAGTTGCCGCGGCGGTAGAGGAAGTCGTCGGTGACGGCGAGTTTCTCGCTGAGCTTGTCTTCGTAGGGCGCACGCACTTTCCTGATCAGCGCGTCCATCGCCGGGTCGGCCGGCAAGAGGTTGGAGAACACCGGCAGCAGGCGGTATTTGTAGCTTTGAATCTTGCCGCCGCGCACATCGAAGTCCATGACGCCGAGGAACTTGCTGTTGGAGCCGGCATTGGTCACCAGGGTGATGCCCTTGGCGTTCTTGACCTTGACCGGCAGCGGCACGCCGTCGTGCGTATGGCCGCCGAAAATGGCATCGATGCCGGTGACGCGGCTGGCCATCTTGAGGTCGACGTCCATGCCGTTGTGCGACAGCACCACGACGACCTGCGCGCCCTTGGCGCGTGCCTCGTCCACCCATTTCTGCATGCTGTCGTCGCGGATGCCGAAACTCCAGTCGGGCACCATATAGCGCGGGTTGGCGATCGGCGTGTAGGGGAAGGCCTGGCCGATCACGGCCACCTTGATCCCGTTCATTTCCTTCATCACATAGGGCTTGAACACCTGGTCGCCGAAGTCGTTGGTGACGATGTTCTGGGCGATGAACTCGATCCCCGCCTTCTTGAAATCCTTGTTGACGATTTCCACCATGCGGTCTGCGCCAAAGGTCGCTTCCCAGTGTGACGTCATGATATCCACGCCCAGCGCGATCCCTGCGTCGACCATGTCCTGTGCATCGGTCCACAACGACGTGGCGGAGCCTTGCCAGGTGTCGCCGCCATCGAGCAGCAACGCGCCGGGGCGTTGCGCGCGCAGCTTGTCGATCAGGGTCTTCAGGTGGGCGAAGCCGCCAACCTTGCCGTAGACCCTGGCGGCTTCGGTGAAGTCGAGGTAGGTGAATGCGTAGGCTTCGGCGCTGCCGGGCTTGATGCCGTAGTGTTTCAGCAGGCTCTGACCGACCAGGTGGGGCGCCTTGCCGAGTGCGGTGCCGACGCCAAGGTTGACGTTGGGTTCGCGGAACCAGATGGGCAGCAGTTGGGCGTGACAGTCGGTGAAATGCAGCAGCGAGACGTTTCCGTGGCGCGGCACGTCGTAGAAATTGGCGGGCAACTTGCCGCCCGCCAGGACGGATTTGCTGTCCAGTGCCATGCCGGACGCGGCGGCGACAGCGAGCATTTGCAGAAACTCGCGGCGGTTCATGTGCATGGAATTTTCCTCAGAAGTGGTCGGGAAGGGTGCGGGTATTGTCGGGTGACGATCCCTTCCCGTAAATAGTAGCTCCCGCTCATATCCACCAGATGGGCGCGCACCATGCCAAAAAATGAAAAAGCCCGGCTATCCGGGCTTTTTCATTGCGGTTGAGACCGTTTATTTACGGAACACCGATGCCTTCATCGGCAGGCCGTTCGACATGGCGGAGTGGAAATACTCCAGATTGTTCATGGCGGCGCTGTCTTCGGCGGGCGGCACGGCACGCACCTGCTTGAAACAACCCGTATAGCGGTTCTGCAGCGTCACCAGCGTGTCGCCGCCGCGAAATACCGGCCAGTGCACGGCCTGGCCGACAACCGGGGAGATCAGTTCGGAACGCAGATGATTGCCGGCATTCTGTACGTGACAACTGGCGCAGGCGAAGTTGAGCTGGCCCCTGCGACTGAAGAAGGTTCTCTTGCCGTCCTCATACGCGGCCACGGCCTTGGGACCCTGAACCTTGATGTTCATGATCATGCCGTCGGACAGCGTCCGCATATAGGAACCGAGCAGGCCGATCGTCTTCGGATCGCTGATCTTGAAGGGGGCTTCGCCATTCGCCACGCGGCAGTCGTTGACGACGTCTTCCAGCGTCACGACCTTGCCCTTGGCTTCGTCGAACATGGGATAGTTGCCGGCGATCTGCTTGCCGCCATTGGGCAGGCAATCCGCATAGGTTTTACCGTTCTTGAAGGGCGTTTCCCACATCTTGCGACCGGCTTCGACCTGCGAGTCGAAAGGAGGGAATTCCATGATGGCGTCGTACTGCGCCTTGCTGTCGGGGTCCAGGGCCAGCGCGCCGTAGACATAATCCTCAAGCTTGACGTTGGGGAATTTGCTTGCGTAGAACTTGATGAGATCCTGCTTGTCCTGCTCGGGCGTGGCGTATGCCGTGGCGACCCCCAGGACCATGCCCAAACCTGCCATCCCTGTCAGCAGTTTCATGATGATTTTTTGTTTCATGCCGTCCTCCAGAAACCTGATGATTTGAAGCGTGGGCGGGGCCCGAGGCCCCGCTCGTGCATGACCGACTTAGCCGATGATGGCTTCGGCGCTGTTCTTGTCACCTTTGTTATCGGTCCAGTTGACGACGACCTTGTCGCCTTTTTTCGGACCCTTGACCCTGAATCCCAGGTAGGGATTCTTGGAGATGCCGCCAGACAAGCCCGCATCGAGCACTTGCGCGCCGTTGACGGTAGCCGTCACGTCGGTGATGTAGTGCGCAGGGACCAGTTGCCCGGTCTTGGCATCTTTGCGCAGGCCGGTTTCCATCGGGTGGTTCATCAACACTTTGACATCGGCAACATCGCCAGCCATCGTGGCGCGGATACGCATCGGTTCAGCCATTTGGCTTTCCTTTCCTGAAAATGGTTGTCCCCTGTGACGGGGGGTTCAATTCGATCGACCGGGTGGGGCTGTGAATCAGCCGCCGCAACCGCCGATGGTGACCTTGACTTCCTTGGCGGCCGTATAGGCTTTGCCACCGGCCATCACGACGGCCCGAACCAGCGAGGTTTGTCCCATCTTGATGCGGGTCGAGATATACGCCTCGGCGCCGCCCATCAGACCGAAGTCGGCCACCAGGGGGGTTGCATTCTTTTCGGCCAGGATGGCAATGGCGGTGGTGCCGGGGATTCCGCTGGTCACTTCCACCGGCACCACGGCGCCGTTTTCGGCGATGTCCGGAGCCTTGATGGTGATGTCCTTGGAATCGGCCGGAGCGCTGACGCTCATGTTTTTCAGTGCGTCGCCGACATTCTTGGCCTCGAAGGCGCTACGCGGGACGCCCGCCAGGGCCTGGGTGGGCTTCAGCAGGCCGGCAGCCACGGCCATGGCCACGGTGCCAGCGCCAGCGGCGCCTTTCAGTACGTTTCTACGAAGTGCATTCATTTGGGCATATCTCCTGATTGAACAATGCAACGGGTAATTACAGACCGTATACGAAATCGGTCACCTTATCGATTTCAGCTTCCGTCAGCACCCCGTGCTTGCCGAACGGGATCATGCTGCTGGCAGGATTGGCGACGGTCGCATCCCAGATCTGGGCGCGCAGCTTGGCCTTGTCGGGATAGCGTGCGCTCATGGCGATCAGAGGAGGGCCGTACGTGCCGGGGGATTCCGCATCAGGCACCGTGGGCATGGCATGACAGGCCAGGCAATTGCCTTTTGTCTTGTCGAACGCAAGCTGCTTGCCGGTGAGATCCTTGGCGGGTTCGGCGGCGAGCGCGCTGCCCGCCAGCGTGATGGCGCCCAACGCGCATGCCGTGAATAGCTGATGCAACTTTCGCATGGTCATCCTCCTCGTTTTTACTTGATGGTGAAAGCGTCTGCCGTCTGGATGTGCCGTGCAGTGAACGCTATCCAGTTAATGGATGAGCCGAAGCATAGTGGAATTGCTTTTTGTCATGCAAGACCAAGCGGGATTTTTTACAGCCAGACGGCGGGGTAAATTCCTACCAGCGCCGCCCAATAAGGATTTCTGCTGCGGAAGCCTATTTTTTGCGCTGCGATTTTTCGGCTTCCTGCCATTCGCGCCGCCGCGCTTCGGCTGCGGACATTTCATGGAAACTGCCGTCGCCGGCCTTGAGGCCCAGATTGATTTGTTCGATGGCGGCGAGCAGATTGCCGCTCAATGCGTCGGCCTCGGCCTGGGCGCTATGACTCAGCAGGCGCTGTCCGAGTTGAGCGTGGGTTTGGGCGGCGAGCCGCCACAGGCGGCGGTCGAGCGGATACAGCGCCAGTTGTTTTTCGACCAGTGCCAGGGCGTCGCGGCTTTGCCCTGCGGTCAGCAGCACGTTGAGATAGCCATACTGCAAGGGGCGGTAGCCGGGATAGGCTTCGCTGGCTGCCCGGTAGCGCTGCACGGCAAGTTTCAGGTTGCCGCCGGCGAGCGCTGTATAGGCGGCCAGTTGCAGAATCATGGGGTCGGCATTCCTGCCGGAGGGCAGTTTCTGCACTTCGGCCTCGGCCTCGCCGAACTGGCGGGCGCGCAGCAGCGCGGCGACCAGACTGTAGCGGGCGGCCATTTCGTTGCTGTAACGTTTGTCTTTCAGCGTGTTGCGTGCGGCGAGCACGGCGTCGTCCGGAGTGCCCTCCCGGGCGCGCAGGCGGGCGCGCACCAGCTTGAAGTCGAGACTGTCCTGGACCTGGTGATACTGCGCCGATTCGCTGCGCGCTTCCATGTCGGCGATGCGGTCGCTGGTGAGCGGGTGGGTGCGCAGATAGGCCGGGGCGCTCGTATCGTAGAACCGGTTGGCGCGTTGCAGCCGTTCGAAGAATTCACTCATGGCATGCGGGTCGAAGCCGGCCCGGGTCAGCGTGTCATAACCCAGACGGTCAGCTTCGCGTTCGTAGTCGCGGCTGTAATTGAGCTGGTTCTGGATCGAATAGGCCTGGGTGGAAGCGATGGCCGCGCTCGCCACATTGGGATTGGAACGCGAGGCCAGCAGCGCCAGCGCCAGCGCGGCCATGGTGGGCCAGTAGCTCTGGCTTTGCGCGGCCACCATGCGGGCGAGGTGATTCTGGGTGACGTGGGCGATTTCGTGCGCGATCACGCTCGCCAGTTCGGATTCACTTTGCGCCGCGAGCAGCAGGCCGGTATGGACGCCGATGTTGCCGCCCGGCATGGCGAAGGCATTGATGGTGGGGTCGTCGACCACGAAAAAATTGAAGGTCCGCTGATTGCGTGCGCTGGCCGAAACCAGCTTGTAGCCGAGCTGGTTCAGGTAGTTCTCGATTTCCGGATCGTCCAGATAGCGCGGGTCGGCATAGACGTCGCGCATGATGGTGCGTCCCAGCGCCTGTTCTTCCTGGTCGGAGAAATACTGCCGTGACACTTCACCCAGGTCGGGCAGGTCGGCAGCCAGCACGGGCTGAATGGCCAGAATCAGGGCAAGCAGGGTTCTCAGCATGGGTGGGTGGATCGCGAACGGATGGCGGAGAGCGGAAGCATTTGGATTAGGATGCACGGATTGTTGACTAGGTTCCTGAATATGAGCGAGTTCACCCATTTCGATGAACGTGGCCGGGCCGTGATGGTCGACGTGGCGGACAAGGACGACACCCGCCGCATCGCGGTGGCGAGTGGGCGCATCCGCATGTTACCCGATACCCTGACCCGCATTCTGGGCGGCCAGGCGGCCAAGGGCGACGTGCTCGGCATCGCCCGCATCGCCGCGATCCAGGCGACCAAGCGTACCGCCGAACTGATTCCGCTCTGCCACCCGATCGCCTTGACCCGGGTAGGCGTCGAATTCAGCCATGACGTCGGGGAATCGTGGGTTGCCTGCGAGGTGACAGCCGAAACCGTCGGCAAGACCGGGGTTGAAATGGAGGCGCTGACCGGCGTCAGCGTGGCGCTACTGACGATCTACGACATGTGCAAGGCGGTCGATCGCGGCATGCGCATGACGGACATCCGGCTGCTGGAAAAACAGGGCGGCCGTTCCGGTCACTGGCAGGCGGAACGCCACGCTTAGTCATATCGTCATCTTGCAGGATCTGGCGATCACGGCAGGATGGCGTCTGGATCCTTTGGGCATGCGCATGCGAATTTTCAGTTTTTTTCTGTCGGGGCTGTGGCTGTGTGCGCTTGCGGCGCATGCCGGCATGCCGGAGTATCAGACTTTTCCGGCTGACGGCCAACGCCTGCTGCTTTGGGTGGCATCCGGGCAGGGGCGCAGCGATGCCGAGCTTGCCGCCGCGCGGAATCTCGCCAGGCAGGGCGTGGAGGTCTGGTCGCTCGATCCGACCAGCGCGTATTTTCTGCCTCCGGTCGCAAGCAGCATGGATGCCCTGCCGGTCGAGGATTTGGCCGCATGGTTCGGCGCCGCCCGGGAAACCGGCAAACGGGTGGCGGTGTTCGCCGTGGCGCGTGCGGCCGTGCCGGTCATGCGGGCCGCCGCTTTGCTGCAACCCGGGCCGCGCAGTCGGCTCTGCGTCGTGTTGATGCACCCGAATCTCTATACGGTGACCACGCCTCTGGACGAGCCGGACTATCTCGATCCGGGCGATTTGAGCGGCCTGCGCGTGCGCGTGCTGCAGCCGCGTCGTTCGGCGGCGACGCCCTGGCTGCCGGGTTTGCTGGAGCGTCTGTCGCAACATGGCGCGATCGTGAGCGACGCGCTCCTGGAGAACCTGCGCGAAGACTATTGGATGCGCGAAACGCCGACCGATTTTGAAATGGCCGCAGGCCGGCATATGGATGGCATGCTGCTGCACCAACTGGATAGATGGGGATGCAAGTGAGACACGTATTGGCAGTCCTGTTTGTTGGCCTGTGCTGGATCAGCAGTGCGAAAGCCGCGGGCTTCGAGACACGTGCCGCCCTGCCGGCCCCTGAGTTAAAGGCGCACGACCTGTCAGGCGCGACAAGAACCCTGGCCGACTACCGGGGCAAGGTGGTGCTGCTCAACTTCTGGGCGACCTGGTGTCCTCCCTGTCTGCGCGAAATGCCGTCGCTGGAGCGCTTGCGGATCCGGATGGCGGGACAGGCGGTGGAGATCGTCGCGATTTCCAGCGCGGAAACGCCGGAGGAGGTGAAGGCTTATCTGTCGAAAATGAAACTGGGCTTTCCTGTCCTGCTCGACAGCGACAGCAGCAATACCCGACGCTGGAAAGTGTTCGCGCTGCCCACCACGTTTGTGCTGGATGCCGAAGGGCGCATCCGTCATGTATTGACCGGGCCGACGGAATGGGACGAGGGCGAAGCGCTGGCCGTGATTGACGGGATGCTGGCAGATCGGCCGGGCCATGCGAATAAAAAGAAATAAAGATTTATAAATCTTTAATAAACAAGGGCTTTTTGTTGGGCGGGCTTATGGGGCTATCAGCCGTTTTGCTTGCCATCCAGCAGGCATGACGTGCAGAATGACGATATATTAGTAATATTTAATATATAGCCGTCACCCGCAGCATTCAGTGCCGAGGCACTGGCGCTGTCTTCAGTCGTCACCTAGAGTTGCATCCGGGCAGGGCAATGCGGCGCCTGAAAACAAGGGGCCGACGGAGATCATTTTTGAATCCAGGGACCGCATGAACGCCAAGATCAAACTCGAACATCACGACGCGCAGGAAATCCGGTACACCACCTGCTACATGTGTGCCTGCCGCTGCGGCATCAAGGTCACGCTGGAGGACAACAAGGTCCGCTTCATCCAGGGCAACCGCAACCATCCCACCAACCAGGGCGTGCTGTGCGCCAAGGGTTCGGCCGGAATCATGAAACAGTATTCGACCGCCAAGCTGACCCAGCCGCTGATGCGCAAGCCGGGCACCGAGCGCGGCGAGGGCATTTACGAGGCGATTTCCTGGGACCAGGCGCTCGACACCCTGACCGACCGCCTGGAAGAGATCCGCGCGACCGACCCCTCCAAACTGGGCTATTTTACCGGACGCGACCAGATGCAGGCGCTGACCGGCCTGTGGGCGCAGCAGTTCGGCACCCCCAACTGGTCGGCGCACGGCGGCTTCTGCTCGGTCAACATGGCAGCGGCCGGACTCTATTCCATCGGCTTCTCGTTCTGGGAATTCGGTGCGCCCGATTGGGATTACGCCAAATACTTCCTGATGTGGGGCGTGGCGGAAGACCACTCGTCCAACCCGATCAAGATCGGACTGGAAAAGTTGAAGCGCCGCGGCGGCAAGTTCGTCACAGTCAATCCGGTGCGTACCGGCTATTCGGCCATTGCCGACGAATGGCTGCCGATCAAGCCCGGCATGGACGGCCTGCTCGCCATGTCGATGGTGCACGTGCTGCTGAAGCACGAAAAATTCGACTACGAATTCCTGGTGCGTTACACCAACGCCTCCTGGCTGGTGGTGCAGACGCCTGGACAACTGGGCGACGGCCTGTTCCTGCGCGACGAGAACGACCATCCCCTGGTCTGGGATATCGACAGGGAAGCCTTCCGCAACGGCCTCGACGGCGACATCGCCCCGGCGCTGTTCGGCGAGTATGTCGCGCCCGACGGCCGCCGTGTCAAGACCGTGATGTCGATCATGGTCGAGCGCTATCTCGACGAGCGCTATGCGCCGGAGAACGTCGCGCTGGAATGCGGCCTGCCGGCCGAGGCCATCGAACGCATCGCGCTGGAAATGGCGCACGTGGCATTCAAGGAGACCGTCGAACTGCCCATCGAGTGGACCGACGTGTGGGGCAGGAAGCACGACAAGGTCGTCGGCCGCCCGGTCGCCATGTACGCGATGCGCGGCATCGCCGCCCACTCCAACGGCTTCCATTCCTGCCGCGCCATCCACATGATCCAGATGCTGCTGGGCGCGCTCGACGCACCGGGCAATTTCCGCGCCCGCGCGCCGTATCCGAAGCCGATCCCGCCGCACCAGCTGCCGGAAAACAACATCGACGTCATCAACGCGCCGAACACGCCGCTGTCGCGTCCGCCGCTCGGCTTCCCGACGCGTCCGGAAGACCTGGTGATCGACGAATTCGGCAATCCGCTGCGCATCGACAAGGCCTATTCGTGGGAAGTGCCGATCGCCTCGCACGGCCTGATGCACATGGTCATCACCAACGCGACCAACCACGACCCCTACGCGCTCGACACGCTGATCCTGTTCATGGCCAACATGGCGTGGAACTCGACCATGAATACGGCCAATATCCAGGACATGCTGCGCGCCAAGGATCCGGAAGAGCCGGGCCAGTACAAGATTCCGTTCCTGGTGGTGATCGACGCCTTCCACTCGGAAATGACCAACTTCGCCGACCTGATCCTGCCGGACACCACGTATCTGGAGCGGCACGACTGTATTTCACTGCTCGACCGGCCGATTTCCGAGCCGGATGCGGCGGCCGATGCGATCCGCTATCCGCTGGTCAAACCCGACCGCGACGTGCGCCCGTGGCAGGAGGTGATGGTCGAACTGGCGGGGCGGCTGAAATTCCCGGCTTTCACCAGGCCGGACGGCACGCGCAAGTTCAGGGACTACCCGGACTTCATCGTCAATTTCGAGCGTTCGCCGGGCGTGGGCTTCCTCGCCGGCTGGCGCGGCAAGGACGGCAGCCAGTCGTTGAAGGGCGAGCCGAACCCCAACCAGTGGCAGAAGTACATCGAAAACCAGAGCTTCTTCGCGCATCACTGGCCCGACAACCAGAAATACATGCGCTACGCCAACAAGGACTACCTCGACGTGGCGGCGGACGCCGGCTTCGTCGGTAAGGTCGAGCCCATCATCATGCAGTTCTATTCCGAGCCGCTGCAGAAATTCCGCCTCGCCGGGCAGGGCCTGTACGACGGCCCGCAGCCTACCAACCAGGTCGACCGCGAGCGCCTGATGAAGTACTTCGACCCGCTGCCGATGTGGTACGAACCGCTCGAACAGCAGCGCGTCGACAAGGAGGAATATCCCTTCTTCGCGCTGACCCAGCGTCCCATGTTCATGTACCACTCGTGGGATTCGCAGAACGTGTGGCTGCGTCAGATCATGGCGCAGAACTACCTGTACATGAACGCGCGCCGCGCGGCCGAAATGGGCATCCAGGACTTCGACTGGATCTGGGTCGCGTCGCACAACGGCAAGATCCGCTGCCAGGTCAAGACCATGGAAGGCACCCAGGAAGACACCATCTGGACCTGGAACGCGATCGGCAAGCAGAAGGGCGCCTGGGGTCTGAAGGAGAACGCGTCGGAGGCGACCAGGGGCTTCCTGCTCAATCACCTGATTTCGGAATTGCTGCCGGAAAAAGCCGGCGAGCGGCGCGTGACCAACTCCGACCCGGTGACCGGCCAGGCGGCATGGTTCGACCTGCGCGTAAAAATCTGGAAGGCCGCGCCGGGCGAGACCGGTGCGTGGCCGCAGTTCGACGTGCTCAAGCCCTACCCGGGCGACGAGCGCTACGAGCGCCCCGACGTGCTGCGCTACGACGCGCGTAGTCACGAAAAGAACTGAACCAGGCGGCCCCTGAATCAATAAAGCGAGCACAACATGAGACTTGGACTGGTCATCGATCTTGACGTATGCGTGGGCTGCCATGCCTGCGCCATCGCCTGCAAGGAATGGAACGCCTCCGGCACCATCGGCCCGTTGTCCGACTACCAGCCCTACGGCGCCGAGCCGTCGGGCGTGTGGTTCAACCGGATCCGCCATTATGAAATGGATGAGTATCCCAACAACAAGACGATCAATTTTCCGATGTCGTGCATGCATTGCGAGGATGCCGACTGCGTCACCGTGTGCCCGACCGGCGCCTCGTACAAGCGCGCCGAAGACGGCATCGTGCTGATCGACCAGGACAAGTGCATGGGCTGCAACTACTGCTCGTGGGCGTGTCCCTACGGCGCACGCGAGCTCGACCGTTCCAGCGGCACGATGAAGAAATGCACCCTCTGCATCGACCGCATCTACGACCAGGCACTGCCGGTCGAAGAGCGTCAACCCGCGTGCGTGTTGACCTGTCCGGCGCACGCTCGCATGTTCGGCGACTTCGACGATCCCGATTCGGCGGTGTCGCGCACCGTGCGCGAGCGCGGCGGTTTCCCGCTGATGCCCGAACTCAACTACAACCCGACCAACACCTATCTGCCGCCGCGGCGCAAGCCGGTGATTCCGGTCGACACCAGGCCCCGTGGCGGGCTGAAGGAAAGCATCAAGCAGTTCGCCAACAAACTGGTGCGCCGCTGAGCCGCGCCTGCTGAATACATTGCGCCAGGAAAATCCATGCATCCCGCTTTCTCAGTCATCTTCTTCACCGTGGCGTCGGGCGCCGGCTTCGGCCTGTTCTCGCTGCTGTTCATTGCCGACACGTTCAAGCTCGGTGGCGGTTTCAGCGATCAACAGCTCGTCATCGGCGGGCTCGTTGCATTGGGGCTGATCGCGTTCGGCCTGCTGTCGTCCACTTTCCACCTCGCCAACCCGAAAAACGCCTGGCGCGCGTTCAGCCGCTTCCGCACCTCGTGGCTGTCACGCGAGGGCGTGTTTGCCGTGGTGTTCATGCCGCTGGCGCTGATCTACCTCGTCAGTGTCTGGTTCGATGCGCCGCTGTGGCTGCGTGAAACCTTCGGCTTCCTGTCGGCGGTGCTGGCCTGGATCACGGTGTTCTCAACCGGCATGATCTACGCCTGCCTGAAAACCATCCGTCAGTGGAACACCCCGCTGGTGCCGGCCAATTATCTGGCGCTGGGCTATGCCAGCGGCAGTCTGCTGCTGCTGCTGGGCGCAGTCGTTGCGGGACTCGATCCCGCACCGTTCATTGCCATGGCGGCGCTGATTGTTTCGATCGCCGCGGTGCTGAAGGCAATCTATTACTTCTGGATACGCAGCACGGGTCTCACGCCCACCATCAATACCGCCACGGGCTTCACCCGCGCCAAAGTCAAGCTGCTCGATACCGGGCACACGCATGGCACCTTCCTGACCCAGGAATTCGGCTTCCAGATCGCGCGCCGCAGCGCAGGCCTGCTCAAGATCGTGGTATTCGGGCTGGGGTTCGTGCTGCCCGGCCTGATGCTGGTGTGGATCTTCAACGAGCAGGGCGGGCAGACGGCTGCCGCCGTCGCGGCCTTGGCGGGGATCGTGGGGGCGGCCATCGAGCGCTGGCTGTTTTTCGCCGAAGCGCGGCACGTCGTGAATCTGTATCACGGTGCGCAACGTTGCTGAGAACGACGGCGGGCGGACGCTTGGCGCGCGGCCCGCTTCGATGTATATTAGAAAACTCTTATTTTACTATTGCAGGAGTATGAGCCTCATGTTCGGACTGTCAGGATTCAAGGAAGTCGATCCCGCGTACGTCGCCGACATTGCGGCCAAGGGCGCGCATCTGATCGACGTGCGTACCGAAGCGGAAGTCGCGCGCGGGGTGATCGATGGCGCCATCCATATTCCGTTGCATCTGCTTCCATTACGTGTAGCAGATATTCCTTCGGACAAGCCGGTTGTGATCTACTGTCGTTCGGGTGCCCGTTCCGCCCAGGCCTGTGCGTTCATGGCATCGAGGGGTCATGGCAATATGCACAATCTGGCGGGCGGTATCGTGGCGTGGGCCCGCTCGGGCAACGCGTTGAGCCTGCCCTGCTGACCGGGTTCGCGGGGCGAAGGACTGGATTTTCCCATGGCGCAGAATTTCGGTTGCAATAGGGAAATTTCTGGTTTAAGGTACCGGAGCGTTTTTTAGTACATGCCAATTTATTAATGGATTTATGGATTTACTGTTAGGAGAACAGCATGAATTTTGATAAAGAACTCGACGCACGCGGCCTGAACTGCCCGCTGCCCATCCTGCGTGCCAAAAAAGCCCTGGCTGACGTTGCCAGCGGACAGGTACTGAAAATCCTGTCGACCGACCCGGGTTCGGTCAAGGATTTCGCGGCCTTCGCCAAGCAGACCGGGAATGAGCTCCTGTCTACTGCCGAGGCGGGTGGCGAGTTCACCTTCTTCATGAAGAAAAAATAATCCAGGGAAACCAACCGGTGTCGCCAGGTTCCAAAGAAGAACACGCGACGCTGTTTTTTAACGAAACAAACAGGAGAGAGAGCATGGATACCAAAAAAATGGCCATCATCGCCACCAAGGGCACCCTGGACTGGGCTTACCCCCCGTTCATTCTGGCGTCGACGGCGGCGGCACTAGGTTACGAAACGCAGATTTTCTTCACCTTCTACGGTCTCCAGCTCGTCCGCAAGGATACGTCCGGCCTGAAAGTGAGTCCGCTGGGCAATCCCGGCATGCCGATGAAGATGCCCTTTGGCCCGAAATGGTTCAAGAGCATCAACTGGAACATGCCCAACGCCATCCAGTCGCTCATTCCCGGTTATGAAAACGTGGCAACGGCCCTGATGAAGCAGACCATCGCCAACAACGGCGTGGCCACCATCCCCGACCTGCGCGAACTGTGCCAGGAAGCCGAAGTCAAGTTCATTGCCTGCCAGATGACCGTCGAACTGTTCGGTTTCAATCATTCCGACTTCATCGACGGCATCGAATACGGTGGCGCCGCGACCTTCTTCGAATTTGCGGGCGAGACCGATATCTGCCTGTTTATTTAAGTTAAAACGTTCGAAACAGTATTTCTGAATGAAAGAGCCGAGTTCCCTCGGCTCTTTTTTTATGTATCTTTTGTACCACATTTGACACATTTTTGTTCAGTCGCCTGGAGCGGTTGGCTTGTCTGGGCCCCTGCGCGCGCGTAGCCTTCCGGTTACGAGGCTGGCTATATCAATAGACGGATTCCACAAAAAATTTGCTCACAGGAGGCAACAATGAAGTTCACCCGCGTATTCGCATTCATGGCGCTGGCCGGTCTGGCCGGCAGCGCCTTCGCCACCGACGGCTATTTCTCGCACGGCTACGGCATGAAGGCCAAGGGCATGGGCGGCGCCGCCACGGCCTCGTCCGACGATGCTTTCTTCGGTGCCAACAACCCCGCGGCGGCCGCCTTTGCGGGTAACCGCCTCGATCTGGGCGCCGACCTGTTCAGTCCGCGGCGCGAAGCCAGCCGCACCGGACTGGGGCCTTTTGATGGCTCGGCCGACAGCGACTCCAAGTACTTCCTGATTCCGGAATTCGGCTACAACCATATGCTCAACCCCGACGTGGCGCTGGGTGTGACGGTGTATGGCAATGGCGGGATGAATACGAATTACCCGGGTGGGCAGATTGCCGCAGGCAACTGCGGTCCCACCGCAGCCAATCTACTGTGTGGCGACGGCAAACTGGGCGTTAACCTGATGCAATTGATTGTTGCCCCCACCGCTGCCTATAAACTTGCTCCAAACCACTCGATCGGTATTTCCCCGCTGATCGGCTATCAGCGTTTCAAGGCAAATGGCCTTCAGGCTTTTGGTGGGGCATCTTCTGATCCGAACAATCTGACTAACCGTGGTAATGACGATGCGTTTGGTTATGGCGTGCGCATCGGCTACATGGGCAAGATCACGCCGACCGTGACCATCGGCGCGGCTTACGCATCGAAGATGCAGTTCGACGAATTTTCCAAGTACAAGGGACTGTTTGCCGAACAGGGTGGCTTCGACATTCCGGAGAACTACAATCTCGGCGTGGCATGGCAGGCTACGCCGGTGTTCCGGCTTGCCGTGGACTACCAGCGCATCAACTATTCCGGCGTGAACTCCATTGCCAACCCCAGCACCAACATGGCGCAGTTGGGTGCCGATAATGGCCCGGGCTTTGGCTGGCAGGATATTGACGTGTGGAAACTGGGTATTGAATACAAATACTCCCAGCAGTTGACGCTACGCGCAGGCTACAACCATAGCGACAACCCGATCCAGGCGCGAGATGTGACGTTCAACATTCTGGCCCCGGGCGTGGTGAAGGATCACGCCACGCTGGGCTTTACCTATACGACGGCGTCGGGTAACGAGTGGACCATGGCCTACATGCATGCCTTCAAGAACGACGTGACGGGAACTTCGATCCTTCCGGCATTCATGGGGGGTTCCCCGGCTGGTACAGAAAAAATCGAGATGTACCAGAACTCGCTGGGCATCCAGTACAGCTGGAAAATGTAAGTTTCAGCCGCAGTCGGGCTGATCAAAGCCGGGGTTTCGACCCCGGCTTTTTTATGCAGGCTAGAACGGATGGTGCCTGCTGGAACCCCAGCGGCAACAAAAAAGCGCGGCCGGAACCGCGCTTTTTTGTTGCCCGATACTGGAATCAGCTCAGTCGTGCATGCTGTGATTCAAGCTTCTGCAGCATGGCGGCGAAATCGGCCAGCCGCGCCTGCTCCTGCTGTACCACGGTGGCGGGGGCGCGGTCGACGAAGCTGGGGTTGGCAAGCTTGCCCTCGGCCTTCTTGATCTCGCCCTGGATGCGGGCGATTTCCTTGGCCAGGCGTGCGCGTTCGGCGTCCTTGTCGATTTCCACCACCAGCATCAGCCGCATGTCGCCGACCAGGGCGACCGGTGCGTCGGCGTCTGCAAGCGTTGCGACGGCGCTGACTTCGGAGAGCCTGCCGAGCGCGGCGATGTACGGCGCCAATGCGCCGACCACGGCGGCGTCGCCCTCGATCACCAGCGGCACGCGCTGCGCCGGCGACAGGTTCATCTCGCCGCGCAGGGTGCGGCAGGCGTTCACCAGTTCCTTCAGCAACTGGATGCGCGCGACGCTGTCCGGGTGGCGCTGCGCTGCGTCGGCCTGCGGATACGGCGCCAGCATGATGCTGTCGCCGTCCACGCCGGCGAGCGGGGCGACCTTCTGCCACAGTTCCTCGGTGATGAAGGGGATGATCGGGTGAGCGAGGCGCAGCGTGGTTTCGAGCACGGTAGCGAGCGTCCTGCGGGTGGCGCGCTGCTGCTCCGGCGTACCCTGAAGGGCATGAATGCCATGGTTCAGCTGCACCTTGGCAAGCTCCAGATACCAGTCGCAGTATTCGTCCCACACGAACTCGTAGACCGCGCGCGCGGCCTGGTCGAAGCGATAGGCGGCGAAGGCTTCGTGGACTTCGCTGATGGCCTGCTGCAGGCGCGAAACGATCCAGCGGTCGGCGTCCGAGTAGTCGAACCTTCCCTCTCCCCCGGCCTTTATACCCGTAAGGGTGCCTCCCCCGCTTGCAGGGGAGGGGAGCGCGTTTTGCCCGCAGTCGTGGCCTTCCAGGTTCATCAGTGCAAAGCGGCTGGCGTTCCACAGTTTGTTGCAGAAGTTGCGGTAGCCCTCGGCGCGTTGCAGGTCGAACTTGATGTCGCGGCCGTGCGTGGCCAGACTCGCGAAGGTGAACCTTAAAGCATCCGTCCCGTAGGCGGCGATGCCTTCCGGGAATTCGCGGCGGGTGCGTTTTTCGATGCCGGCGGCCTGCTTCGGGTTCATCAGACCCTGGGTGCGCTTGGCGACCAGGTCGTCGATGCCGATGCCGTCGATCAGATCAATCGGGTCGAGCACGTTGCCCTTCGACTTGCTCATCTTCTGGCCTTCGGAATCGCGCACGAGACCCGTCACGTACACCTCGCGGAACGGCACCTTGCCGGTGAAGTGCAGCGACATCATCACCATGCGCGCGACCCAGAAGAAGATGATGTCGAAGCCGGTGACCAGCACCGAGGTCGGCAGGTAGCGTTCGAGCTCGGGCGTCTGCTCCGGCCAGCCCAGCGTCGAGAACGGCCATAGCGCAGAGGAGAACCAGGTGTCGAGCACGTCGTTGTCCTGCATCAGCTCGCGCCCGCCGGCCTGCTTCCGGGCTTCTTCTTCAGTATGCGCGACGTAGAAATTGCCATCGGCGTCGTACCACGCCGGGATGCGGTGGCCCCACCACAACTGGCGCGACACGCACCAGTCCTGGATGTTGTCGAGCCACTGGCGGTAGGTGGTGGTCCAGTTCTCCGGCACGAATTTCAGCTCGCCGGAATCGACCGCGGCGAGGCCCTGCTTGGCGAGGCCTTCCATGCTCATGAACCACTGGTCGGTGAGCATCGGCTCGATCACCGCATGGGTGCGGTCGCCGCGCGGGATCATCAGCGTGTGCGGCTTGGCCGACACCAGCAAGCCTTTTGCCTGCAGTGCGCCGAGCAGCTTCTGGCGCGCGTCGTAGCGGTCGAGCCCCTGGTATTCGGCGGGGCAGAGGTCGTTCATTTTCGCGTCGAGCGTCAGCACGCTGATCGCCACCAGCTTGTGGCGCTGGCCGACCTGCCAGTCGTTGAAGTCGTGCGCCGGGGTGATCTTGACCACGCCGGTGCCGAATTCGCGGTCGACGTATTCATCGGCGATGACGGGGATGCTGCGCTCGGCAATCGGCAGGCGGACCTGCTTGCCGATGAGATGCCGGTAGCGTTCGTCCTCGGGATGCACCGCGACGGCGCTGTCGCCGAGCAGGGTTTCCGGGCGCGTGGTCGCGACCGTCAAATATTCGGGGCCGTCCTTGTGCCCTTCAGGGTATTCGAGCGGATAGCTGATTTCCCAGATGAAGCCGTCTTCCTCGGCGCTCACCACTTCGAGGTCGGACACTGCGGTCTGCAGCACCGGATCCCAGTTCACCAGCCGTTTGCCGCGATAGATCAGGCCTTCGCGGTAGAGCCGCACGAACACCTCGGTGACGGCCTTCGACAGGCCGGCGTCCATGGTGAAGCGCTCGCGGCTCCAGTCGGGGCTGGTGCCGAGCCGGCGCATCTGACGGGTGATGGTCGAGCCCGAGTGCTCCTTCCACTCCCACACCTTGTCGAGGAATTTCTCGCGACCGAGATCGTGGCGCGAGACGCCCTGCGCGTCGAGCTGGCGTTCCACCACGATCTGGGTGGCGATGCCGGCGTGGTCGGTGCCGGGTTGCCACAGCGTGTTGTCGCCCGCCATGCGGTGATAGCGCGTCAGCGCGTCCATCAGGGTGTGCTGGAAAGCGTGGCCCATGTGCAGCGTGCCGGTGACGTTGGGCGGCGGCAGCATGATGCAGTAGGCGGGCGCGTCGGGCGCGTGGCCGGCCTTGAAGTAGCCGGCGCTTTCCCACTGGGCGTACCAGCGTTTTTCAATGTCGGCCGGTTCGAAGGATTTGGCGAGTTCCATGGCGTGCGGGCAAAGCGGTGATTATCCCAAAAAACACTTGGGACACGTCCCAAAAAAAGCAGAGGGTAACGTGTGCTGTGGGGTCAGGCAGAAGGATCGCGCGGCTGCTTGAGTTTCTCGGCGACGGCGTCGCGCACGATTTCCCTGACGTTGACGTCAAGCTGGCTGAGCAGACTGGATACGGTCTGGTCGATGTTCTTGCGCAGTTCGGCGGCGACCTGTTTTTCCATGACCTCGGACAGGCGGGGCGCCAGTTCGCTCATCAACTGTTCGGCCAGCGTATCGCTCACCTTGGCAGCGGGGGCAGGCGGTTCTTCGGATGGGGGGGTGGGGGGCATGGCTGCAGCCGGGGCGGGAGATGTCGGCGCTGCGGGGGGCGTGCCGCGCTCGATCACCTGGGTCAGCACTGGCAGCCAGGCGGCGGGTGGGGCCGCCGGTTCCGAAGCCGGGGGCTCACCCTGGCCGCTTTCGGCGCCGCCGCGATGCTTTTTCAGCAGCGCGTCCATCTTGCTCAAGGTGTCCGATCGTTCTGGCGGGGGGCTGTCGCTCATGGGGGCCTCCTATCCGGCGGTCTGGCGCAAGTCATGCGTCTTGAGGGCGTAGCCGCGCGTCTGGTAGAAGCGGTAACGCGCGCGTCCCTGCTCGCGCCCGGCGTCGTCCTGACCGACGATTTCGATCAGGCGCTCGAAGCGGGCAAAAGCGGGCGGCTGTTCGCGGTGCAGGTTGATCATCACGTCTGCCTGGCGCAGGGCGCCGGCATCGGTGCCGATCAGCACCGGGGTCTCGCCTGCCAGCGGATCGCTGTCGCGGCAGTGCGGCACGAAGCTCAACGCGGACGCGCTCCACAACAGACGGTCGATGGCGTCGGCCATCGCCGGGTCGGGCGCGTAGATCATCACCTGCCTGCCCTGGCCGTGCGCCTTGACGGCGACGCGGCGGGCGACGTCGAGCGGGTTGTCGGCAAAGGTGTAGAAGGTGATTTCGGTCACAGTCGGCGGCTTATTTCTGGGCGCGGTTCAGGAGGAAGTGCACCAGCAGCGACACCGGGCGTCCGGTCGAGCCTTTTTCGCGGCCGCCCTTGTAGGCGGTGCCGGCGATGTCGAGATGCGCCCAGTGGTATTTTTTGGCGAAGCGCGACAGGAAGCAGGCCGCGGTGATCGAGCCGGCGGGGCGGCCGCCGATGTTGGCCATGTCGGCGAGGCTGCTCTTCAGCTGGTCCTGGTAGTCGTCCCACAGCGGCATGCGCCACACGCGGTCCCAGGCGTGGTCGGCGGCGTGCTCGATTTCGCGCGCGAGCGGGTCGTGGTTGCTGTAGAGCGCGCTGGGATGGGCGCCGAGCGCGATCACGCAGGCGCCGGTGAGGGTGGCCAGATCGACCACCGCGTCGGGCTCGAAGCGCTCGGCGTAGGTCAGGGCGTCGCACAGGATGAGGCGGCCTTCGGCGTCGGTGTTGAGGATCTCGATGGTCTGGCCGGACATCGAGGTGACGATGTCGCCCGGCTTGTTGGCGTTCGCATCCGGCATGTTCTCGCAGGAGGGAACGAGGCCGATCACGTTGAGCGGCAGGCCGAGTTCGCCGATGGCGCGAAAGGCGCCGAGTACCGCGCCGCCGCCGCTCATGTCGTAGTTCATCTCGTCCATTTCGGCCGGCGGCTTGAGCGAAATGCCGCCGGCGTCGAAGGTGATCGCCTTGCCGACCAGCACCACCGGTTTGTCGCCCTTGTTACCGCCCTCGTGTTTCAGCACGATGAAGCGCGGCGGCTTGTCGCTGCCCTTGCCGACCGACAGGAAGGATCCCATGCCGAGCTTGTCGCAGGCGGCATAGTCGAGGATCTCGCTGCGGAAGCCGTAGGCCTTGGCCAGCTTTTGCGCCTGGCCGGCCAGGTATTCGGGGGTGCATATATTGGACGGCGTGTTGCCCAGGTCCTTGGCCAGACCGATGCCACGGGCGATCGCCAGCCCGCGCGCCAGGCCGACCTCGCCATACTTGAGTTCGCCGCGCCGCGACACGGCGAAGATCACGCGCTTGAGCGGGCGGCGCGCCTCGCTCGGCTTGCTCTTCATGTGGTCGAAGCGGTACAGCGCATCGTGGGCGCTGATCACCGCCTGTTCGACGTTCCAGGTGACGTCGCGCTTCCTGACCGGGATTTCGCTGAGGGTGATGGCGGCTTCCATCGAGCCGGTGTCGCGCAGGGTCTTCACCGCGCTGGCGATGGCGTCGCGATAGGCTTTTTCGTGGAAATCCCGTTCCTTGCCGAGGCCGACGAGCAGCACGCGGTCGGCCAGAATGTTGGGAATCTTGTGCAGCAGCAGGACGCTGCCGGGTTTGCCCTCCATGTCCCCGCCGCGCAGGATGTCCGACAGATAGCCGTCGCTGGCACGATCGATGTCGATCGCCGGCCCCGACAGCTTGCGGCTTTCGAACACGCCGACGACGACGCAGGCCGTGCGCTGCTTTTCGGGGGAGCCGCTTTTTATGCTAAATTCAAGTTCGATTTCCTTGTTTTCCATGTCTGTGCTCAAAATCATACAATTTGTTCCTGCGCTGCCGCCAGGCGCAGCCATTGGGCTTATCACGTCGAAATCCGGCGCGGCTGATCTGGCGATTATTGGCGCGAGCGCGGCGGAATGTCAAAAGCCCGTTCATCCCATTCACGGTTTCCGGCTTTCTTCATGCTCTATCGGCGTGCGCTGACCCGCGAAATGGCGCTCACCACCGGCGCCGTGCTGACGGTGCTGATTGCGATCGCGCTGGTCGTGTTGTTTATCCGCCTGCTCGGCGATGTGGCGCGCGGCGAGCTCGCCAACGAGGCGGTTTTTTCCTTTCTCGGCTTTTCGCTGCTGTTTTTTCTGCCGGTCTTGATGACGATCGCGTTATTTGCAGGGGTGTTGTTGCCCCTGTCGCGCATGTGGCGCGACAGCGAAATGGTGATCTGGTTCAATGCCGGCCTGTCGCTCGCGCAATGGACGCGGCCGGTGCTGGCGTTTGCCGTGCCGTTCTCCCTGGTCATCCTGCTGATCACGCTGCTGCTCAATCCTTGGGCACAGACCAAGAAATATGAATATCGCCAGGATCTGCGCAGTCGCAGCGAAAGCTCGCTGATCGCGCCCGGCATATTCGCGGAGTCTTCCGCAGGCCAGCGCGTCTATTACGTCGAATCGCTGAATCCGCTGACCGGCGTCGTGCGCAACGTGTTCATGCAGTCGCGCATCGACGGCCAGCTCGGTCTGGTGGTGGCGCGCGAAGGCAGCCACACCGAGCTTCCCGACGGCTCGCGTTATCTGGTGTTCAAGGATGGGCGCCGATACGAGGGGATACCGGGGCAGCTCGATTACCGCATCGTACAGTTCGAACGCTACTGGATGCGGCTCGATCCGGTTCCGGTCGGCGGCAAGGAAACCGGTATCCGCCAGGCACCGCTGAACGAACTGCTGGCCGATGCGACGCCGCCGGCACGGGCCGAACTGCTCTGGCGTATAGGCGTGCCCCTCTCGGCGCTCATACTTTCCGTCATGGCCATTCCACTCAGCTTCGTCAACACGCGGGCGCGCCGTTCATACGGCCTGGTGATCGCCTTGCTGCTGTATTTCGTCTACAACAACCTGCTGTCCCTGTCGCAGGCATGGGTGGCCCAGGGCAAACTCGATCCGTGGAGCGGAATGGTGGCGTCGCATCTGGTGATGTTGACGGCGCTCGCCGCCCTGTTCTACCTGCGAACGCGTCAATTCGCGCCGCGCGGGAGGCGCGCATGAGATTGCTGGCGCGTTATCTGGTTGGCCAGGTGCTGCTTGCATCGGCTTTCATCCTGCTGGCGCTGCTGGTGCTGTTTGCATTCTTCGACGTGATTCAGGAACTGGGTGCCCTGAACCGCAACAATTACGGCCTTGGCCAGGCAGCCGTGGTGGTGATGCTCAATATTCCCGGGCATTTGTATGAAATCCTGCCGGTGGCGGCGCTGATCGGCACGCTGTTCACCTTGTCGCGTCTGGTAGGCAATTCCGAATATGCGGTGATGCGCGTATCCGGCCTGTCGAACTGGCGCGTCGCGGGGTATTTCAGCGTGATGGGCGTGCTGCTGTCATTACTGGTGCTGGTCGTCGGGGAATATGTCACCCCGTGGTCGGAGCAGGCGGCGCAACGCTACAAATTACTGGCCACCCATTCCGTCGTGGCGCAGCAGTTCCGCTCCGGCTTGTGGGTCAAGGATCGCAGCGCGTTCATCAATGTGCGCGAAGTGATGCCCGACAATACGCTACGCGATATCGAGATTTACGGGTTTGATGCCGAGGGGCGCCTCGGCTGGATCCGCGCGGCCCGGGAGGCCCACTGGCGCGGCGGCCAGAACTGGGATCTGCAGCAGGTCGTGGAAACCCGGTTCGACGCCGACGGGATTCACGCGATCCGGAATGCCCATCTGGACTGGCAGTCGGTGCTCACCCCGGATATCCTCAGCGTGCTGCTGATCGCGCCCGAACAGATGTCGGCACGCACACTTTGGCGCTATGTCGCGCACCTCAGGGACAATGGCCAGAAAACCACACGCTATGAACTTGCCTTGTGGTCAAAATTCCTCGGGCCTTTCGTCATCCCCATCATGATGCTGATTGCCATGCCGTTCGCCATCCAGGGGCCGCGCGCCGGCGGGACCAGCGGCAAGATTTTCATCGGCATTCTGGCAGGGCTCGGTTTTCACCTGCTGAGCCGGCTGTTCGGCTATCTTGGTTTGCTGAACGACTGGCCGGTGATCGTGGTATCGATTCTGCCGCTGTTGATTTTTCTGGCGATTGCGCTGGCGGGTATCCGGTGGGTGGACCGGCGCTAGATTCGTTGCCACAGCGTCTGGCCGCCTGTTTGCACGCCCGCCTGCCGGCGGATAAAACAGACCGCGTGCGCGCCTTGTGGGCGGACTGGCAGGCGGGCCGGATCGATCCCGCGAGCGGGATTTCACGCCTTCCCATCGATCAGCCCGGGCAACCCGAAAAACCCGAACTGGTCACGCCGCACCAGGTATCGCGCCGCCGTGTCGACACGCTGCCCGGCCGGGCAGCGCTGATCCATGCGCTGGCACATATCGAATTCAACGCCATCAATCTGGCACTGGATGCCGCCCATCGCTTTGCCGGCATGCCGCGGCCGTATTATGCCGACTGGCTGTCGGTCGCGAACGAAGAAGCGCAGCACTTCGAACTGCTGACGGCACATCTGGCGACGCTCGGATACGCCTACGGCGATTTCCCCGCGCACAACGGTCTGTGGGACATGGCGCTGAAAACCGCGCATGACCCGCTGGTGCGCATGGCGCTGGTGCCGCGCGTGCTGGAAGCGCGCGGGCTCGATGCCACGCCGCTGATCGTCGACAGGCTGAAGACTGTGCAAGACACGCGCATGATCGAGATCCTTGCGGTCATCGAACGCGACGAGATCGGCCACGTGGCAGTGGGCAGCCACTGGTTCGGCTGGCTGTGCGCGGCGCGCGGCGTGTCAGCGGATACAACCTTCCGCCAGTTGCTGGTTGAGTACGATGCGCCGCCTCTGAAGCCGCCATTCAACCTGGCGGCGCGTCGCCAGGCTGGCTTCAGCGAAGCCGAGCTGGACTGGCTGAAGGCGCTTTAACCTACAAGCCGAGTGTGGTCGCCGATACGCTGGCCGGCGAACGTTGCCACATGCCTTCGAAATCCTGATACAGCGCCGCTGCGTGGCCGGGATCGCTCCCATGCAGGGTGCCATGCACTACGGTCTTGTCGGCACGCAGCAGCACCCCGTGGCGGTCGGTCAGCACGAACGCCTGATGGGGGCGCGGCGCGTCGGGGTCGGCCTGACGGATTTCGAGGACATGGCCGAAATCGCGCAGGAGCAGTATCAGGCGGGGGTGGTCGCGTGCGACGCGGCTGATATCGTCGAGCAGCAGTTCGATGCGGCGTCCGCCGCCCGCCACGCACAGTGCGCGCAATGCGGCGAGCCGCGGTGCGTCGTCGAGATCCAGCAGACTCAGATCCTGGTCATACACGCGCAACTGGCGGCGCGTTGCCGCCACCAGGGTGTCGAATGCCGCCTGGAATCCGGTGGCTGTTTCAAAGGCGGTCATGGGGTGTCGATCTCCAGCCAGCCGGCTTCATACCAGTCGTAAAAGCGTTCGCGCAGCGTGGCGGGCCAAGGCGGGGCGAGACGGCGCCGGTCCGCCAGGTGTTGCAGGGCGACGGCTTCGTCCGCCGCAGGGGTGAAGGCTTCGCCATTGATGAAAAAGCGCTTTCCAGTGAACAACAGGCGCGATTTGGGATTGAGCGCCACGCCGGCTCTGTTTGCCTGCTTGTTGAACGCAGCGCGGCTGAGCGGCGCTTCCGGCGGATCGAATAACACGTTCGGCTTGGGCTCGGACAGGTAGCGTCCGGCGAACTCGGTCACGTCGCGCCTGCTCCATTTGATCTGGGCGATCATGCCTTCGATCTGGCCCAGCATCGCCCGGCCGATTTCGCCGGGATGGGCTTGCCGGCGCAGGTCGGGATCGGCATAGCGGCCTTCCAGCGCGAGGGTGTCCTGCAGGTGCATCAGAAAGCCGTGCGCCAGTTCTTCGGTGGCGGGCGCGCGGAAGCCGATCGAATAGGTCATGCAGGCATCCACGGCGACGCCGTGGTGCGCGACGTGCGGCGGCAGGTAGAGCATGTCGCCGGGGCCGAGTACCCATTCGTCCTCCGCCTCGAAGCGGCGCAGGATTTTCAGCGGCACGCCGTCCAGGATCGCGAGATCGGTCTGCGTGCTGATCTGCCAGCGGCGATGCCCCTGGCCCTGTAGCAGGAAGACGTCGTACGAGTCGAAATGCGGGCCCACGCTGCCGCCGGGCACGGCGTAGCTCACCATCAGGTCGTCGAGGCGGGCATGCGGGATGAAATCGAAACGCGCCAGCAAGGCGTCGGCGTCGGGCAGGACATGGTTGAGCGACTGCACCAGGAGCGTCCAGTCAGTGCCGGGCAGACGCTTGAAATCGCGTTTCCCGAACGGGCCGTGGTCGAGTTGCCAATGCGTGCCGCTGCCCTGGATCAGCCGCGATTCCACATCGTCGCGAGCGGCCAGTTGCCGCATCCCGGCAGGTGACAGAAGCCCGCTGAAGCCGGGTACCGCATTGCGGATCAGGAGCGGGTGTTTATGCCAGATATCGCGCAGGAAGCGCGCGGGGCTCAAGCCGCCGAGCAGGGCAGTCGTCATGGAACGATTATAGCGGTGCGGCACGGAAGGGGCTGTTAGAATGCTGCCGGAAAGACACCCAAGCGGAGTACCCCATGCTGAAACCAGGCGATCCGGCACCGGATTTTTCCAACCCCGATGCGGACATGAATATCGTCGAGCTTTCCCAGTTCAGGGGCAAAATACTCGTGCTGTATTTCTATGTACGCGACGATACGCCGGGCTGCACGGCCGAAGCGATCGAGTTTTCCGAACTGGAAGACGCCTTTTCCAAAGCGGGCGCCTCCGTGCTGGGCGTTTCGCGCGACGACTGCATCAGGCATGGCGAGTTTCGCGACAAGCACGGCATCGGTGTGCGCCTGCTGGCTGACAAGGAGCAGGATACCAGTACGGCTTACGGCGTACTGCAGGACAAGGAAGTGGACGGCGTCATGCGCAAGAGCATGGTGCGCTCCACTTTCGTCATCGACAAACAGGGCGTCATCCGTCACGCCCTGTACGGTGTTTCCAGCCGCGGCCACGCGGCGGAAGTACTTCAACTGGTAAGGGAACTCAAGTGAATATTGGCAAGGATACCGTGGTGACCATCACCTACATCGTCAAGGATGTGGACGACAAACTGCTGGAAGAGAGCGATGAGCCGGTCAGTTATCTGCATGGTGGCTACGACAACATCTTCCCGCTGGTGGAGCAGGCACTGGAAGGCAAGTCGGCAGGCGACAGCGTTGCCCTCAAACTGCAGCCCGCCGATGCCTTCGGCGAATTCGAGGAAGATCTGGTGCGGCTGGAACCACGTGAATCGTTTCCCGCCGACATCGAGGTGGGCATGCAGTTCGTCGGCTCGCCCGTCGACGGCAGTGAGGAATTGCTCTATACCGTGACCGATGTCGCCGAAGACAAGGTGGTGGTCGACGGCAATCACCCCTATGCGGGCCAGGCAGTCTATTTCCAGTGCGTCGTGGCGGACGTGCGTGCGGCGACGGCGGACGAGGTGGCCCATCGTCACGCGCATGGCGCGCACGGCCATCACCATCATTAAGCCGCAGGGTGCCCAATTGGGTGGCCAAGGGCAGCGGACTGCTAAAATACCCGGCTGTTTTTTTGCGACAGTCTGATAAAGATCACCGATGAAAACCACTTTCCTCGATTTCGAGCAGCCGATCGCGGAGCTCGAAGCCAAGATCGAAGAACTGCGCTTTGTGCAGGACGACTCCGCGCTGGATATTTCGGAAGAAATCCGCCGCCTGCAGAAGAAGAGCCAGACGCTGACCCGGGATATCTATGCCAAGCTCAATGCCTGGCAGGTATCGCAGGTGGCGCGTCATCTCCAGCGTCCGTATACGCTCGACTACGTGCAGGGGCTGTTTACCGATTTCGTCGAACTGCACGGCGACCGCGCCTATGCGGACGATGCCGCGATCGTCGGCGGCATGGCCCGCTTCAATAGCGAACCGGTCATGGTGATCGGCCACCAGAAGGGCCGCGACACCAAGGAAAAGATCTACCGGAACTTCGGCATGCCGCGCCCGGAAGGCTATCGCAAGGCCCTGCGGCTGATGCGTCTCGCCGAGAAATTCTCGCTGCCGATCTTCACCTTCATCGACACGCCCGGCGCCTACCCTGGCATCGGGGCCGAGGAGCGCGGACAGTCCGAAGCGATTGCGCGCAACCTGTACGCGATGGCTGAACTGAGGACGCCGATCGTCTGCACCATCATCGGCGAAGGCGGCTCGGGCGGCGCATTGGCAATCGGCGTCGGCGACCGCATGATGATCCTGCAGTATTCCACCTATTCGGTGATCTCGCCCGAAGGCTGTGCATCGATTTTGTGGAAGAGCGCCGACAAAGCCTCGGTCGCGGCCGAAACCCTGGGCATCACCGCCAGCCGCCTGAAAGCCAACGGACTGGTCGACCGTATTGTCGATGAACCACTCGGCGGCGCGCAGCGCGACTGGGACGCCATGTTCCAGGCAATGCGCCGCGCGCTGACCGATGCACTCGCAGAATTGCGCAAACAGGCGCTCGACGCCTTGTTGGAGATGCGTTACCAGCGGTTGCGGGCGTATGGCAGCTTCAAGGAAACTCCCGTCAAATAAGGCGGTTGTCGCTGCCGTGGCCGGCGCACTCGCTCGCCACGTTCCTCCGCATGCGCGGCTGACGCTGGCCCTGTCGGGTGGGCTGGATTCGGTGGTCCTGCTGCACGCCTTGCGGGCGCTGCGCGATCAATACCCGTTCAGCTTGCAGGCGGTGCATGTCCATCACGGCCTGTCACCGCATGCCGACGATTGGGCCGCTTTCTGCGCGCGCCTGTGTGCGGTTCACGATGTCGAATTGAGCACTCATCACGTGCGGATTGCGCGCGCCGACCTGGACGGGATCGAGGCCGCCGCGCGACGCGAACGTCAGCGTATTTTCGCCGCGCTGGACGTGGATTTTCTTGTTACGGCGCATCATCAGGACGACCAGGCCGAAACGCTTCTGCTGCAATTGCTGCGTGGCGCGGGTCCGAAAGGTCTGGCCGCCATGGCCGAGAGCCGGAAACGGCCCGGCTGGCGAGCGGTTCAGCTTCGACCGCTGCTGAATGTGGCGCGTGCCGACCTGCTGGGGGCGGCGCGGGAACAAGGCGTCGCGTGGGTCGACGACGAAAGCAACCAGGACACCCGGTATCGCCGCAACGCCCTGCGCCAGCAGGTGATGCCGTTACTGGCGCAGCATTTTCCCGGCGCCGGCCGCACCCTGTCGCGCGCGGCCGCGCTGCAGGCCGATGCCGCAGAATTGCTGGACGATCTGGCCCGGCTGGATGCGCGGGAGGCCATTGCCGGAGACCGCCTCGACTGTAGCGTGCTGAGCACCCTGTCGATCCCGCGCGCGCGTAACCTGCTGCGCCACTTCATCGAGCGGCATGGTCAGACCTTGCCCGGCATGCGGCGGCTCGACGAGGCCTTGCATCAACTGCGGGAGGCGCAGGTGGATGCGCGCGTGCGCGTCAATCTGGGACGGATGGAATTATGGCGTTACCGCGGAGGCGCCTATCTGGTGGCGCCGGGGCCGCACGGGACGGCATCGGTGCGCTGGCGGGGCGAAGCGGCCATCTGGGTGCCGGCCGCCGGCATCACCGTGCGGATGGAACCGGCGCAGGGCGCGGGACTGAGTCAGGCGGCGCTGGCGGCGGGTGACGTCACGCTCGGCGTGCGCAGGGGGGGCGAGCATCTTCGACCGCATGCGGGCAGTTCCCGGCGCAGCCTGAAGAATCTGCTGCAGGAATATGGAGTCCCGCCCTGGCAGCGGGCGCGCTTGCCGCTGATGTGGTGCGATGATCGACTGGTATGGGCGGCGGGAATCGGCTTTGAAGCCGATTTGAGCGCCGCGCCCGGTGAAGCCGGGGTGCTGCCGCACGTCGAACCCTGACGGATCAAGGCGTTGCGCGAGTCCTGACAAGCTATGCGAGCCGCCGCCCGCCGGCCGGACAAGACAGTCCAGGGCGTGCCATGTTATTCTAGCGGGCTGATTTTCCTGGTTTTTTGAACCTTTTTTCTTGTTTTTCCTCTTTTGTCTGGAGCATAGATATGGCTGTTCAGCGCACTTTTTCCATTATCAAACCCGATGCCGTCGCCAAGAACGTGATTGGCAAGATCACCAGCCGCTTCGAGAGCAACGGCCTCAAGGTCGTGGCGTCGAAAATGAAGCATCTGTCGCGTCAGGAAGCCGAAGGCTTCTATGCCGTGCACAAGGACCGTCCTTTCTTCAAGGATCTGGTCGATTTCATGATCTCGGGTCCGGTCGTGGTGCAGGTACTGGAAGGCGAAGACGCGATTGCCAAGAACCGCGCGCTGATGGGCGCAACCGATCCGAAGAAAGCCGAAGCGGGCACCATCCGCGCCGACTTCGCCGCCAGCATCGATGCCAACGCCGTGCACGGCTCCGACGCGCCGGAAACGGCAGCAATCGAGATCGCCTATTTCTTCCCCGCCAGCGAAGTCTACGCGGGACGTTAAGCCCGACGCATGCCACAGAACCTGCTCGATTTCGATCTGGAAGGACTGACCGCCTGGTTCACCGAACTCGGCGAAAAGCCGTTTCGCGCCAGGCAGGTGTTCCACTGGATCCACCAGTCCGGAGTGACCGATTTCGCGCAGATGACCGACATTGCCAGAAGCCTGCGCGAGACATTGCCGCAGCGGGCGGTGGTGCAGGCGCCGGCGATCAATTACGCGCATACGTCTGTGGACGGCACGCGCAAGTGGCTGTTCGACGTCGGCGTCGCCAACGGCATTGAAACGGTTTTCATCCCGGAAGACGATCGCGGCACGCTGTGCGTGTCGTCGCAGGTGGGCTGCGCGCTGGAGTGCACCTTCTGCTCGACCGGGCGGCAGGGCTTCAACCGCAACCTGACGGTGGCCGAAATCATCGGTCAGCTGTGGGTGGCGCAGCACAGCCTGAAAACCGAACCCAATCGCACGACCGGAGAGATTGCCGATCGCCCGGTGAGCAACGTGGTCATGATGGGCATGGGCGAGCCGCTGGCGAATTTCGAGAACGTGGTGACCGCGCTCGGCATCATGCTCGACGATCACGCCTACGGCCTCTCGCGGCGGCGGGTGACGGTGTCGACCTCCGGCCTGGTGCCGGCGATGGACCGCCTCGCGGAACGTTGCCCGGTCGCTTTGGCGGTGAGCCTGCACGCGCCCAACGACGCGCTGCGCGACCAGATCGTGCCGATCAACAGGAAATATCCGCTGGCCGAACTGATGGCCGCCTGCCGGCGCTATCTGGTGCATGCCCCGCGCGATTTCATCACGTTCGAGTATGTGATGCTGGCGGGCGTGAACGATGCGCCCGAGCATGCGCGTCAGCTGATCGGGCTGACGCGCGACGTGCCGTGCAAGTTCAATCTCATTCCGTTCAATCCGTTCCCCGAATCGGGTTACGAAAAGCCCCGTGCGGAACCCATGCGGGTGTTCCGCCAGATCCTGCAGGATGCGGGCTACGTGGTGACCACGCGCAAGACGCGCGGCGACGATATTGATGCGGCTTGCGGACAACTTGCGGGGAAAGTGGCTGACAAGAGCGGGCGTGTGATGAAACGGATGCGTAAGGAGGCAGCGTGAAGAAAGGCTTGAGCGTACTGATTGCGGCGGCATTGCTGGCAGGTTGCGCGGCGCAGCCGATGGGCGAAGGCGGCGGTGTGGCGGTCAGCGAGGCCGACAGCCAGAGCCGCGAGCGTGCCCGGGCATTCACGGAGCTGGCCGGCGCCTATGTCGCGCGTTCCCAGTACAAGGTTGCGCTCGACGAACTGCGCAAGGCGATCACCGCCGACAGTCGCTATGGCCCGGCCTACAACGTCTACGGCATGATCTACATGGATCTGGCCGAGGACACGCTGGCCGAGGACAACTTCCGTCGCGCGATCGAACTCGATCGCAACGATTCGAATGCACGCAACAACTACGGCTGGTTTCTCTGCACCCGTGGCCGCTATGACGAAGGCCTGGCGCAATTCAGCGCCGCCATTCGCAATCCCTTATATGGGCAGCCTGAGCTGGCCATGACCAATGCCGGTTTATGCGCGGAAAAGAAGGGCGATCTCGCGCTGGCCGAGGCCAATCTGGGCAAGGCGCTCAAACTGCAGCCCGATAATCCCAACTCGACCCTCAAACTGGCCGGATTGCATTTCCGTCAGGGACGTCTGCCGGAGGCGCAGCGTCTGCTGGAGCGCCATGACGAGCTGGCAGCGCCCACCGCCGAAAGCCTGTGGCTGGGCGTGCGGCTGGAACGCCGGCTGGGTGACCGTGCGCGGGAGGCGGCCTATGCCCTGCAACTGCGCAAACGTTTTCCCGATTCGGACGAGACGCGGCAACTGCTGGCGGGACATTTCGAGTGAGCGGGAGCGGGCAGGCATCGGTTGGGCAGATGCTGCGTGACGCGCGCGAAGCGCAGAACGTCACGCTGGAGGATGCCGCCCAGCGTTTGCGACTGATGCATCGTCAGGTCAAGGCGATGGAACAGGATGATTTCGAGAGCCTGGGTCAGCCTGTGTTTGCGCGCGGATTCGTGCGGAACTATGCGCGTCTGCTGGGGCTTGCCCCCGAATCGCTGCTGTCGCGCATGGACGGCGCACCCGCCGAGCCGGCTACGGTTGCGCCGGCCGAGGCGTCCCCGCCTCATTCATGGTTGACTTCGCCGTGGCTGATTCTGTCCCTGGTCGGCTTGCTGCTGGTGGTGGCGGTACCGGTCGCGTTATATGTATGGCTCAATAGCGGCGGCGAGGATGGCCCCAGCGCGCAGGCGCCATCCGTGATGCCATTGCCTCCTCCGTCGCCCGCTGCGACGGCCGCGCCGGTGACGGCGCCGGTCGCCGCCTCGCTGGCGCCTCCGGCTGTTGCGCCGCCTGCGGCGTCCGAAGCGGGCGTTGCGCCTCCGCCCGCGGCAAACGTGCCTGCGCCGACCGAACCGGCGGCAGATGCCGAGGGCAGCGTACTGCATCTCGAATTCGGCGACGCGTCCTGGACCGAAATCAAGGATGCCGGCGGCCGCATGCTGCTGCGCCAGCTCAATCCCGCAGGCAGCCGCGCGGATGTCCGCGGCCAGCCGCCCTTCGATGTGGTGATTGGCAACGCCTCGCAAGTGCAGGTGACCTACAACGGCCGCCCCATCGATCTGAAGCCGTTCACCGACACGACCGTCGCCCGCTTCACGCTTGAAGAATAGCCACACTGGAAGAATGATGTCGCAAATTGTCCGTCGTCTCACCCGTCAGGTACAGGTTGGTTCCGTACTGGTAGGAGGGGATGCGCCCGTGGTGGTGCAGTCGATGACCAACACCGACACCGTCGATGTCACGGCCACCGTGCGCCAGGTGCAGGCGCTCGCCGAGGCCGGCTCGGAACTGGTGCGGCTCACCGTCAACACCCTGGAGGCCGCCGCCGCGGTGCCGCGCATCCGCGAGCGGCTCGACGTGCTGGGCTGCCGCGTGCCGCTGATCGGCGACTTCCACTTCAACGGCCACAAGCTCTTGACCCAGGTGCCGGAATGCGCGCAGGCGCTGGCGAAACTGCGCATCAATCCGGGCAACATCGGACGCGGCAACAAACGCGACGAACAGTTCGCCACCCTGATCGAAGTGGCGTGCCGCTACGACAAGCCGGTGCGCATCGGCGTCAACTGGGGCAGCCTCGACCAGGCGCTGGCGGCGCGCATGATGGACGACAACGCGCGTCTGGCGCGGCCGGAAGACGCCGACGTGGTGATGCGCCGCGCGATGGTGGCGTCCGCGCTGGAATCGGCGAAGAAGGCCGAAGAGCTGGGCCTCGGCGGCGACAGGATCATCCTGTCGTGCAAGATGAGCCGGGTGCAGGATCTGATTTCCGTATACCGCGATCTCGCTGCGCAGTGCGACTATCCGCTGCATCTCGGGCTGACCGAGGCCGGCATGGGCAGCAAGGGCATCGTCGCCTCGACCGCCGCCTTGTCCGTGCTGCTGCAGGAAGGCATCGGCGACACGATACGGATATCCCTGACGCCCGAGCCGGGCGGTGAACGTACCCGTGAAGTCCGCGTCGGCCAGCAAATCCTGCAGGCGCTCGGCCTGCGCGCCTTCACCCCGCAGGTCACCGCCTGTCCCGGCTGCGGCCGCACCACCTCGACCGTGTTCCAGGAACTGGCGCAGGACATTGAAACCTACCTGCGCACGCAAATGCCGCTCTGGCGCAGCCAGTATCCCGGCGTCGAATCCATGCAGGTCGCGGTGATGGGCTGCGTGGTCAACGGCCCCGGCGAATCCCGGCACGCCAACATCGGCATCTCGCTGCCCGGCACCGGCGAAGTGCCGGTGGCGCCGGTGTACGTCGACGGCGAAAAGACTGTGACGCTGAAGGGTGAGCGCATCGCCGCGGACTTCCAGGCGATCGTCGAGGACTATGTGTGCAGGCGTTATGGCGCTGGCAAATAAAACCATTAACCACAGAGGCGCAGAGACACAGAGAAAAGCTTTTTCAGGGACGGCAGGGTTGGTTTTTCTCGGTGTCTCTGTGCCTCTGTGGTGAGAATTTTTAGATGAGCAACAACAATATTCAATCCGTGCGCGGCATGAACGACCTGCTGCCCGACGCCACCGACACCTGGCAGGGTTTCGAGGCCATCGTGCGCGACTGGCTGCGGCGCTACGGCTACCGCGAGATGCGTACGCCGATTCTCGAACACACCGGGCTGTTCAAGCGCGCCATCGGCGAAGTGACCGACATCGTCGAGAAGGAGATGTACACCTTCATCGACGAGCTCAACGGCGAGTCGCTGACGCTGCGCCCGGAAGGCACGGCGTCGTCGGTGCGTGCAGTGATCCAGCACAACCTGCTGTACGACGGCGGCAAGCGCCTCTGGTACAGCGGCCCGATGTTCCGTCACGAGCGGCCGCAGAAGGGCCGCTATCGGCAGTTTCACCAGGTCGGCGTCGAGGCGCTCGGCTTCGCCGGACCCGACACCGACGCCGAGCTGATCGTGATGTGCGCCGACCTGTGGAAGGAACTGGGCATCGCGCCGACGCTGCAGCTCAACACGCTGGGCGACCAGGCCGCCCGTCAACGTCATCGGCAGAAGCTGGTCGCCTATTTCGAGTCGCATCGGGAGGTGCTCGACGAGGACGCGAAGCGCCGCCTGCACAGCAATCCGCTGCGCATTCTCGACAGCAAGAACCCCGCGATGCAGGCGCTCAACGAGGCCGCACCCCGGCTGATGGATGAACTCGAAGACGAGGCGCTGACGCATTTCGACGACGTGCAGTCGCTGCTGCGCGCCCATGGCATCGCATTCGAGCTCAACCCGCGGCTGGTGCGCGGGCTGGATTATTACAATCGCACCGTGTTCGAGTGGGTGACCGACCAGCTCGGCGCGCAGGGAACGGTGTGCGCAGGCGGACGCTACGACGGCCTGATCGAACAGCTGGGCGGCAAGCCGGCGCCGGCTGCGGGGTTTGCAATGGGCATGGAAAGACTGCTGGCGCTGGTCGAAGCCGGTGGACGTGCGCTTGCAACGCCGGGGCCGGATGCCTATATCGTCCACGCTGGCGACACGGCGCGGGTATTCGCCTGGCAGGTGGCGTCCGCGCTGCGCAGTGCCGGGCTTTCCACGATCCTGCATTGTGGCGGGGGCGGTTTCAAATCGCAGATGAAGAAAGCCGACGCCAGCCGCGCACGCTATGCGGTGATCGTCGGCGACGATGAGGCCGCGGCGCGGCAGGTGACGCTGAAGCCGCTGCGAGACGCGACAGAACAGCGCCGCACCGGAATGGCGCAGGCGATTCAATTCATTCAAGAAGCAACAACCCAAAAGGTATAGCGCATGGCAACCTACGATCTCGACGAGCAGGAACGGATGGACGAACTGAAGGCCTGGTGGAAACGCTGGGGCAGTCTGGTGATGGTCGGTCTGGCCGTGGCGATCGCAGCGGCGGCAGGCTGGCGCTACTGGCAGAACCACACGGTGACACAAAGCCTGGAAGCGGCGGTCTTGTACGAGAAGCTCACGCAGTCGTTGGTGACGAACGATACCAAGGATGCGCGCGAGGCGGGCTCGATGCTGATCGAACAGTACAAGGGCACGGCCTATGCGCCCCGCGCCGCCCTGCTGCTGGCCAAGCTCAATGCCAAGAACAAGGATCTGAAAAGTGCGCAGAGCCAGCTGGAATGGGTCCTGGCCAACAGCAAGGAGCCCGCAATCAAGGATTTGGCCCGCCTGCATCTGGCGGGCGTGCAGCTCGACCAGAAACAATACGATGCGGCGCTGAAAACCCTGGCGGGCTCGCATAGCGATGCATTTGCCTTTCGTTTCGAGGATCTGCGGGGCGATGTGCTGATGGCCCAGGATAAAAAGGACGCCGCGCGCGCAGCGTATCAGGCCGCATTCGGAAAAATGGAGCAGGACAATCCCTATCGCAGCATCGTCGAACTGAAACTCGATGCACTGGGAGGGGAAACCAAGTGAAGATGCGCATGATGGTCGTCAGCCTGGCGCTGGCCGTGTCGGGGTGCAGCACGATAGGCGGCTGGTTCAGCCACGGTCCGGCCAAGGCCAAGCCCGCGGAATTGGTCGAATTCAAGCCCGCCGCCAGCCTCACCGAAGCCTGGAAAAGCGAGACGGGAAATGCCAGCGCGTATCTGTTTCGCCCTCAGGCCGAAGGGGACGGCGTGTTTGCTGCGGGCGGCAGCCGGGTGACGCGCATCGCGCTGGCCAATGGCAGCACGGTGTGGAAAACCGACGCTGGCGTCAGCTTGTCGGCTGGCGCAGGGGTGGGGCAGGGACTGGTGCTCGTCGGCAGCATCAAGGGCGAATTGCTGGCGCTGGATCAGGCGAGCGGCCAGGTGCGCTGGAAAGTGCCGTTGTCGAGCGAGGTGACCGGTCAGGTGCTGGTCGTGGGGGACAACGTCATCGCCCGTACCGGCGATGGCCGCGTACAGGGCCTCGCCGTGGCGGACGGCAGCCGCAAATGGCTGTATACCCGGAATCTGCCGGTATTGAGCCTGCGTGGTTCGGGTGGCATGGCGGTGCGCGACGATGTGCTCTACGCCGGCTTTCCCGGCGGCAAGCTGGTGGCGCTCAATGCCGCCAACGGCGCACAGTTGTGGGAGGCCACGGTGGCGTTGCCGCGCGGCGCCACCGAACTCGAACGGGTGGCCGACGTGATGGGCAATCCGGCCGTGGATGAACGCCAGGTGTGTGCGGTCGCCTATCAGGGACGGGTAGCCTGCTTCGACCGTCACAACGGGGAGTTGTTGTGGGCACGCGACACCTCCAGCAACACCGGTCTGGCGATGGACGAGCGCAACCTCTATGTCACCGACGACAAGGATGCCGTGACGGCCTACGATAAGACCAGCGGTCGTGCCGGCTGGCGCCAGGACAAACTGGCGCACCGCACAGTGACCGCGCCGCTGGCGCTGGGTGCCTGGGTCGTGGTGGCCGATGGCGAAGGATACGTCCATGTGCTGTCGAGCGAGGATGGCAGCTTCGTGGCACGGGCGAGAGTCGACAGCGGCGTGCATTCGGCACCCGCCGACATCGGCCCGGGTTTCGCGGTGGAGACGATCAAGGGCAATGTCGTTGCATTCCGGCTCAAATAAACAACACGACGCGTCGGCTTGGCCGGCGCGTCAGCAAGGATAGCCATGCTTCCCACCCTGGTTCTTGTCGGACGTCCCAACGTCGGCAAGTCCACCCTGTTCAACCGCCTGACCGGCACGCGCGACGCCCTGGTGCACGATCTGCCGGGGATGACGCGCGACCGTCATTACG
>Ga0209916_1000274_pt1 | contig 96291 bp, 96 predicted proteins | sample ThiBio_1000_plan_FD_183956 | JGI IMG/M metagenome (GOLD analysis project Ga0209916, IMG submission 183956) | Wastewater bioreactor microbial communities from Cape Town, South Africa - Thiocy_solids_2 (SPAdes) | ecosystem: Engineered > Bioreactor > Thiocyanate-remediating > Anaerobic-Aerobic ... | reverse complement strand
AGTTGTGTAAAGGCGGCCCTTTGTGTGACTCAGAAGGGATCCAGAGTTTTTTGGATATTTTTGGTGAAATAGATTCAATCCAGAACTTCTTTGACATAATGAAAAATAGATTTCAAAGAGAGTTTTTTGGTTTCAATTTTTGTGACTGCCCTGAGTTTACATAAAAAGTTGCATTAGCGATTTTATCCATATTTTTGGACAGTTTACTATAATTTAGCATCTTTAATATCACATACTGCTTTAAATAAATACAAGGCCTTGTCTTCAACACGAAGACGCAAAAAATATCGCGGTCGCAAACGTACACGTAAATCATAGTTCAACTGTGATTTTCCATACGTTTGGCGCCAAAGTCACTACTCCAAGCGTTGACCATTGTGTGTTTATGATGCCATCGCGACCATCATCGCGCACAACTTGTTCGCGTTTTGTTGGATTAACAAGTGCAGGATTGTCACCAACATGTGTATGCTTTAATTCTGTTATAACTGTTTCACCTCGAATTGTAGGGCGCCAGATTGGTATACCTTTTTTAAGTAGTCTATTGCGTAAAACATCATCTTCACCTCCCCATCCAAAGAAATTATTCGGATAACCATTTGTTGCATACATATCACGTATAGATAAATGCAAAATGCCACCTAAGAAATTTTCGTAATCATATTTTGTTTGCCAACCCCATCCAATATGCACCGGATGAATTGGTACGCAATAATAATATGGTAATGCGACCTGTGTCGGAATCAAATCAACATCATGTAAAATAGCAGATGTCGCTCCTGCAGCTTCAGCCACACGAACTCCTATGTTAAGAAGCGCACCACGATTGAATCGTTTACCGTCATTTGATTGCTCTATAATAAAAATAGGAATATTCCGAGTGTTCATTTTCGCAACAAATTCAGTTAGTTGTGGAGCGCGTTCATGTAATTCGTCATCGCGAAAGGGAATAACTATTGCAGGACGTGAACGCGGCAGAGATGCTGCGACAGATGATTCAAGTGGTATCGCACGCATTGTTGGCTTTTTGTAGCTAAGTGTTTGTGAACCACCGCGGTGTCGGCGTTTTCGTGTATGCCGTCTAATTGGCATTTTATTATATGTAATGTTAATAAATACAAGTTAAAGTCACAGATCGTAACAACAAGGTGCCTCGTTTACAAATTCGCAATATATTGGTGATGCTATTCTTAACGAAATCAAACGCAAACATATTTTGGTTGGAGATCCAGATGATAAATATAATGCAGTTTCAATCCAAGTGTTTGTTAAAGGCAAAAATACATCAGTATGTAGTACATGTGGACACCTGGGTATGAAATATAATATGGCAACGGATGAGTTACATCCGCATTCGCCATATCGCGCCCCATCACCACCAAATCGCAAAACGCGTACAACACGTAAAAGTACCAAGAGTAAAAAGGCCACAAAGCGCGCGAAGCGCAATGCTTAATTATAGTTACCGTAGAACTACCGAAATTAAGCTACACCCCGTTCTGGCTTCGCCAGAATGGGGTTGAAAGAACTGTCCACCAAAGGTGGACAGTTCTGACACTTTTAGTGTAGCCTAATTTCGGTACTCTACAGTACGCAAATATTTGACCAATATACACTTTTACATATAGCATGCGGAATTATTGCTTATTTTTGGGCGTGCCGCTTCTTGTATGGGTTGGCTTTCATACATTATTCGAAATTATTGAAAATAGCGAGTGAGGAATGTATTTGATACCCTAAGGAAGCGAAATTAAGCTACATGCTTAATTTCGCTTCCTTAGGGGTTTACGTTGTGTTCCCGAAATTAAGCATGTCAGAACTGTCCACCAAAGGTGGACAGTTCTTTGACACCATTCTGGCTCCGCCAGAATGGTGTGTAGCTTAATTTCGGGACACAACGGTAAATCATTATGTACGTTTTTGGCCAGGTGGGAAGCCATATGCTGATGCTATTATGAATAATGTTGGTGATACAATTGGTGCAATTGTAGGTTGGGGCGTAGCCAGAGCGCTTGATGTAGTAGGTTCTAAGCATGGTTGGTATGTCCAACATATGCGTTGATTGTCGTTTGTAGCAGCTTCAATCATTTGCAATGCCATATACATATATACCACAATCAGGAAGATCATTGTGTAAAGTAATCATAATTTTTGCATCTGATGTTCTATGTGGAAACAACTCTTCGATATTTATTGCATACACTGATTTTTGAACAATTGTATAACATGTATATTCTGGGGCTAAATCATCAAAATCAATTATAATCGGTTTTTCATTTTCATAATATATCGTAATATGGTCTATATGTTTTATTAGTTCCAAACGTTCGTAATTAGCAAAACATATTTTTACAGTGTTAACATTATTTGGAATATTTAATATTTCACCTTTGTGTACACGTTCACTCCATTTGTGGAATGGCACAATACCACCTAAATTTATCGCATGTATACGTTCAAATTTTATAGTAAAATTGTATGTATAACACAAAGCAACATTTCGCATGAAGGCCTCAAACCAAATTTTTGTGTTTGATTTGCGCATACATTTTGGTATAGTAACAACACATCCGTCGTCTAATATTTTCATGTATTCCATAAAATTTAATTGATGTAATCTGTAACATTCTTTTTTTGTAGAAAGTAACATAGAACAAATAATGCAATGCGTTTCATATGTAAAAGGTTGACCATTAGTATTTGTAATTCGTATAGTAGTATATTCCGTACAATCGAATGCTAATTCATAATCGCAGTCTGATGAAAGTGTGATTTCTGTCGGTTCCCATGGAGCAAGTGCATCTTCAGCCTCTGCCAAATTATTTCTTAGCCATTCTTCAGAATGTTCAATATCATCGGTCCAATCGCACATTTTGCTGGAGGTATAGCTGCGAGCATCAATGCGGTTCAATATTGAAGGCGAATTAATTACGATGAATAAAAAGCAACTAATATGGAATTTAAGCTAATAGAAAGTATTGATTTAGCAATCCCTGGGAAGTTCGCGCGTTTACCATTCAGAAATGTAATATTAACGCATATGAATTTGCTTCCATATGTCCAAAATACAAACCCATTTAGTATGATGTTATATAATATGCGTAGCGAATATGTAGAAACAATTACGCTTGATGTTCCGAACAGCTTCGAAATAAATGTTGGTTCAATCGATAAAACAACATTTTATATATATTTTAGAGAAACGCATAGAATGTTTATATTTTCACGCACAAATAATGTATTTGTACCAAATGAACTTCCAACAAAAAAGTATGGTTGCATTTCGCATGCAATGAAGCACTTTGGTCAAAAACGCAAAAATCACTGAATCAAATATATCCAAATGATACAATCATAGTCAAGTCTGACTTCGAAAAGGAGGAAGATATTCTTACGTCATATGCAAATAAATTCGCAACAACGATTGGCGATGTATTTAATACCTATAAAATACATAAGAACACATGCATTCTTACACAAAGTGAGCATATTAGCGCATGGGAAGAATATCTTGACGAATCTGATATTGTGCCAGATGCAAAACACAATATATATTTAGATAAAGTACCATTTGACCCAACAAATTTAGCATTCAAAATTATTCCTAGCAAAAATACAATTGTTTACAACAATGACAAATTTATTTGCAAACCAGATCGTATAACATATATTGTGTGATAAACATACGTCTTTTACGATGTATTCTATAATGTCAATAAACGATTCATACGTATATGTGCTTAATGCTGAAGACGGTCATCGTTGGATACAACATTTGCCTGACACAAGTTCGATTCGAACCATTCGTAAAACATTTACTAAAAATCGCGCAATTAGGGATGAATTGTGGGCGGTGGACAAAACCTAATTTATCAGCTTGTGTTGATAAATTAGGTTTCTTTCCTGATTCCCGTGGGAAAGGGGGGGGAGGAAGTCTGCAAGCATGGTTGCTTTACAACCATGCTTGCAGACTTATGTCCTCCATTAGAAGTCTTCAGTTGATGTAATAACAACTTTTTTAGGTGCAGTGCCATCTGCATCTACTCCAGCAACTGAATATGATGTTACGCGTTTTTCGAAGAAATTCGTTTTACCTTCGATACTGATGCGATCCATAAAATCAAATGGATTCGTTGCTTCATATAGTTTGGGATATCCAAGCTGAACAAGGAGGCGGTCAGCAACAAATTCCAAATATTGGCACATGCTTTCCGCTTTCATCCCAATGAGTGAACATGGTAATGCATCACAGATGAATTCTTTTTCAATCTTCAGTGCTTGTCGGAATATCTTAAACACAGTTGATTTCGATACATGTCGCCGCAGATGACTATACAATACACATGCAAATTCTGTATGAAGTGCCTCATCGCGTGCAATCCATTCGTTAGATGCAGTTAGTCCAGGCATTAGACCACGTTCTTTCAACCAATAAATAGCACAAAATGCGCCTGAAAAGAATATACCTTCTACAATTGCAAAAGCAAGCAGTCGTGTTGCAAAATCAGCATCTTTATCAACAATCCATTGAATTGCCCATTTAGCTTTTTTAGCAATACATGGGATTGTTTCAATTGCATTAAATATGTATGCTTTTTCGGTTACATCTTTAATGTATTCGTCTATGAGAAGCGAATAGGTTTCGCTTTGACCGGTGACAATTCCCGCAAATGTTCCTGCGTGTCGTTTTGGTTCAGTGAAACAATATGTTGGACTAATTCCCCAATCTATAACTTCTTCAATCGTTATTACTGGCGAAAACATTTCTTTAAATCGGCGCGTGCTTGCGATTGATTCATCAAATAAGTTAATATCAGGGGGTATTACTAATCCGAATGGTCGTAGCTTATTAACTCCATTTGGTGCAATATAGAGATACCCGTTTTTTGCAATAGAATGCACACCAACTGTTGTTAACATAAGCTGAAAATCGCGCGCAGTAGGTTGATTTGTCGTTACGATAATTGTGGTATCGCCATGGTCATTTACTAAAATTGAACCATACGTATTAATTAAGGCATTTAATCTTGCGATTTTAGATGCCAATGAACAATTTAACGAATTGGTTTCATCTTTAAGATCTAACACTGGCAAATTATACTGTTCAATAATATCTCCAGGTTTTAAATCTTTTGTAAATACTTTACCAACACCATTGATAAACCATTTATGTTTTTCAGTACATTGTAATTCCATGCCATTTGAAAGGCGAACACGTAGAAGTTTCGCGGCAGGGCTTGTTTGTACAACATCCACACCGGAAAATTCTTCTCCATTCCATACATTTATATGTTTACCAACCAAATCAACAATCGAGAAGTATCCTTTGTCTGTAAGAATTGGTGTTTCGGGTGCAACACAATGAACGGCTTCCATCTTCATTTGCACTGCATAATATTGACGCGCTTCCGGCCATTGTACTTCATTTGAAAATCGCGTTGCTAAGTTTTCCATCACAATTCCGTCGCTTGCTGCAAAGAATGCCAAAACATGTTTAATAAAATGTCGTTCATTGTCAGTAAGTTTCTCCCAATCGGTTAAATCGCGAGATAAGTCCATGTCTTCTGCTTTCCATTCAGTCGCCTGATGACGTTTGTACATTGCAAACACATCGGGATGTTCTATGGGAAATAATACATATCTACGGGGGTTTGGAGTTAGTAGTGGTTCTGGTTTGTGTTGACGGGGAGTTTTAGCGACTGCATCTGTATGCGATTCAGTCGCTGGTGGTGGTGCAACGACAGCAGCTTCATCTGGTCTGCTTTTAATTGCAGAACGAGCGCGTTTTGGCACAACAGCAGCGGCATCAACTGCCACCGCTTTGCGTGAACTCCCGCGTTTGCCAGAGGTAGGAGCAACTGACATAGTTGCATCATTAACAATATTTGCACTGATATCTTCCATTATTGTACCTTATTATGTTAGTTTTCTCTGCTCTAAAAAAGCTTTCAATTTTTGGGGAGGCAAGGACTTTTTTTGCCGGGGGCTAAAAGTCCGCTGCATCAAATAATTCGTATCTAATTACCTGACATTTTTCTCCGCAACGCTTGATGTATACTTGTTCAGCGCGCCAGTCATCCCATCGTTTACTATAGTCAGCAATACTTTCGCCATCATTACGCAAAATTTTTAGTTGTGTATTTTCACAATATAAATATGTAAGTGTTTCAGATAGCTTCGGCAGAACACTTAGTTGTGTATATGAACAATTCAGCCATGTAAGTGTTTTAGGCAGCTTCGGAAGGACACTTAGTTGTGTATTTGGACAATTAAGCCATGTAAGTGTTTCAGGCAGCTTCGGAAGGACACTTAGTTGTGTATTCCAACACGACAAATGTGTAAGTGTTTCAGGCAGCTCTGGAAGGACACTTAATTGTGTATTTCCACAATCTAAATATGTAAGTGTTTCAGGCAGCTTCGGAAGTACACTTAGGTGTGTATTATGACACCATAAGTATGTAAGTGTTTCAGGTAGGTTCGGAAGCACACTTAGTTGTGTATTTCCACAAGATAAACATATAAGTGTTTCAGGCAGCTTCGGAAGGACACTTAGTTGTATATTTTCACAATATAATTCTCTAAGTGTTTCAGGCAGCTTCGGAAGCACACTTAGTTGTGTATTTTCACAATCTAAATATGTAAGTGTTTCAGGCAGCTTCGGAAGGACACTTAGTTGTGTATTTCCACAATCTAAATGTGTAAGTGTTTCAGGCAGCTTCGGAAGTACACTTAGTTGTGTATTTCCACAATCTAAATGTGTAAGTGTTTCAGGCAGCTTCGGAAGGCTTGTTATATTTAACAAACAGATATCCAATGTTCCATCTCGAATCGCGCTAATGCGCGACAATAGTTCAACCGTATCAGGTCCATGCGCCATCTTTATATTTACTAAAAAGTCTTAAAATATCCTTCAATTTTCTACAGAATAAATTGGCAAAGCCAATTTATTCAAGAAAGAATTCGCCACTAAAAGTGGCGAATTCTACAGCATCAAACAATGCATCTCTAATTTCCCAACATTTTTCTCTGCAACGTTCAATGTATGCTTGTTCAGCGCGCCAATCGGTCCAGCGTTTATTATAATCATATATACTTTCGCCATTGTTACGTAAAATTTTTAAAGGTGTATTTAAACAAATTAAATATGTAAGCGTTTTTGGCAGCTCTGGAAGGATACTTATTTTCGTACTTCCACAATATAATACTTTAAGCGTTTTTGGCAGCTCTGGAAGGAAACTTATTTTCGTATTTGAACAAGATAATGCTTTAAGTGTTTTCGGCAGCTCTGGAAGTACACTTATATTCGTATTTTTACAATATAATTCTTTAAGTGTTTTCGGCAGCTCTGGAAGAACACTTAGTTGTGTATTATAACAAAGTAACATTTTAAGCGTTTTCGGCAGCTCTGGAAGGATACTTATTTTCGTATGATTACAATCTAAATGTGTAAGCGTTTTAGGCAGTTCTGGAAGTACACTTATATTCGTATTTTCACAATATAAATATGTAAGAGTTTTCGGCAGCTCTGGAAGCTCAGTTATATTCGTATATGAACAATTTAGATATTCAAGCGAATCTGGCAGCTCTGGAAGACTTGTTATCTTTAGTCCATACACATTTAAAGAATTATTTTTTATTGCGCTAATGCGCGATAATAATTTTGCTGTACCAGGCCCGTGTGCCATCTTTATATATGTTAAAAATCTTAAAATACCTTTCAATTTTCTCGAATTCGCCGTTTTAAGCGGTAAATTCTGCAATATTGAATAATTCATTTCTAATGATCCAACATTTTTCGTTGCATCGTTTCATATATGCTTGTTCAGCGCGCCAATCGGTCCAGCGTTTATTATAATCAGAAATCCTTTCGCCATTGTTACGTAAAATTTTTAAAGGTGTATCTAAACAATTTAAATATATAAGCGTTTTTGGCAGCTCTGGAAGTACACTTATATTTGTATTTCCACAATATAAATGTGTAAGCGTTTTTGGCAGCTCTGGAAGTTCACTTATATTCGTATGTGAACAATATAACGTTACAAGCGTTTCTGGTAGCTCTGGAAGTACACTTATATTCGTATTTTTACAATATAATTCTTTAAGTGTTTTCGGCAGCTCTGAAAGAACACTTAGTTGTGTATTATAGCACCGTAATGCTTTAAGCGTTTTCGGCAGCTCTGGAAGTTCACTTATATTCGTATGTGAACAATATAACGTTACAAGCGTTTTAGGCAGTTCTGGAAGTACACTTATATTCGTATTTTTACAATATAATTCTTTAAGTGTTTTCGGCAGCTTTGGAAGGATACTTATTTTCGTACTTCCACAATATAATACTTTAAGCGTTTTTGGCAGCTCTGGAAGTACACTTAGTTTCGTATTTCCACAATATAAATGTGTAAGCGTTTTTGGTAGCTCTGGAAGGATACTTATATTCGTATTTTCACAATATAAATATGTAAGAGTTTTCGGCAGCTCTGGAAGACTTGTTATTTTTAGTCCATACACATTTAAAGAATTATTTTTTATTGCGCTAATGCGCGATAATAATTTTGCTGTACCAGGCCCGTGTGCCATCTTTATATATGTTAAAAATCTTAAAATACCTTTCAATTTTCTCGAATTCGCCGTTTTAAGCGGTAAATTCTGCAATATTGAATAATTCATTTCTAATGATCCAACATTTTTCGTTGCATCGTTTCATATATGCTTGTTCAGCGCGCCAATCGGTCCAGCGTTTATTATAATCAGAAATCCTTTCGCCATTGTTACGTAAAATTTTTAAAGGTGTATCTAAACAATTTAAATATATAAGCGTTTTTGGCAGCTCTGGAAGTACACTTATTTTCGTACTTCCACAATATAATTCTTTAAGCGTTTTCGGCAGCTCTGGAAGGATACTTATTTTCGTACTTCCACAATATAATACTTTAAGCGTTTTTGGCAGCTCTGGAAGTACACTTATTTGTGTTTGTGAACAATATAATACTTTAAGCGTTTTTGGCAGCTCTGGAAGTACACTTGGTTTCGTATTTCCACAATATAAATGTGTAAGCGTTTTTGGCAGCTCTGGAAGTACACTTAGTTTCGTATTTCCACAATATAAATGTGTAAGCGTTTTTGGTAGCTCTGGAAGGATACTTATATTCGTATTTTCACAATCTAAATATGTAAGCGTTTTTGGCAGCTCTGGAAGTACACTTAGTTTCGTATTTCCACAATATAAATGTGTAAGCGTTTTTGGTAGCTCTGGAAGTTCACTTATATTCGTATGATTACAATATAAATGTGTAAGCGTTTTTGGTAGCTCTGGAAGGATACTTATTTTCGTATGATTACAATCTAAATGTGTAAGCGTTTTCGGCAGCTCTGGAAGGATACTTATTTTCGTACTTCCACAATATAATACTTTAAGCGTTTTTGGCAGCTCTGGAAGTACACTTAGTTTCGTATTTCTACAATATAAATGTGTAAGCGTTTTTGGTAGCTCTGGAAGGATACTTATATTCGTATTTTCACAATATAAATATGTAAGAGTTTTCGGCAGCTCTGGAAGGATACTTATTTTCGTATTATCACAATATAAATGTGTAAGCGTTTTCGGTAGCTCTGGAAGTTTATTTAGTTGTGTATTAAAACAATATAATTCTTTAAGAGTTTTCGGCAGCTCTGGAAGATTTGTTATATTTAGAAATGAAACATTTAAATATCCATTTCGCATCGCGCTAATGCGCGATAATAATTCTGCGGTATCGGGTCCGTGTGCCATCTTTATATCTGTTAAAAATCTTAAAAATACCCTTTCAATTTTCTTAAATAAATTGGGAAATCCAACTTATTCGAAAATTCTCTATTTTAAGCGGCGAATTCTGCAACATCAAACAATTCATTCCTAATAATCCAACATTTTTCGTTGCAACGTTTTATATATTCTTGTTCAGCGCGCCAATCAGTCCAGCGTTTATTATAATCTGCAATACTTTCGCCATCGTTGCGTAAAAGTTTTAAAGGTGTATTACCACAATATAATTCTTTAAGCGTTTTCGGCAGCTCTGGAAGTTCATTTATTTTTGTATATTCACAATATAAACATGTAAGTGTTTTCGGCAGTTCTGGAAGTTCACTTATATTCGTAGTAAAACAATATAATCTTTCAAGCGTTTTTGGTAGCTCTGGAAGAACACTTATATTCGTATGTGAACAATATAATGATACAAGCGTTTTTGGCAGCTCTGGAAGAACACTTATATTCGTATTATGACAATATAAATGTGTAAGCATTTTCGGCAGCTCTGGAAGAACACTTATATTCGTATTTTCACAATATAATATTTCAAGTGTTTTAGGAAGCTCCGGAAGTTCACTTATTTTCGTATAATGACAATATAATTCTTTAAGCATTTTCGGCAGCTCTGGAAGAACACTTATATTCGTATTTTCACAATATAATATTTCAAGTGTTTTAGGAAGCTCCGGAAGTTCACTTATTTTCGTATAATGACAATATAATTCTTTAAGCATTTTCGGCAGCTCTGGAAGAACACTTATATTCGTATTTTCACAATATAATATTTCAAGTGTTTTAGGAAGCTCCGGAAGTTCACTTATTTTCGTATAATGACAATATAATTCTTTAAGCATTTTCGGCAGCTCTGGAAGTTCACTTATTTTCGTATTATAACAATATAATATTTCAAGCGTTTTCGGCAGCTCTGGAAGTTCACTTATTTGCGTATAATGACAATATAAATGTGTAAGCATTTTCGGCAGATCTGGAAGAACACTTATTTGCGTATAATGACAATATAAATGTGTAAGCATTTTCGGCAGATCTGGAAGAACACTTATTTGCGTACTTTGACAATATAAACGCGTAAGCGTTTTCGGCAGCTTTGGAAGAACACTTATTTGCGTATCATTACAATATAAACGCGTAAGCGTTTTCGGCAGCTTTGGAAGACTTGTTATATTTAACCATGAAACATTTAATTCACCATCCAGTATCGCGCTAATGTGCGATAATAATTCTGTGGTATCAGGTCCGTGTGCCATCTGTATATTCATTAAAAATACTTAAAATATCTTTCAATATTCTTGAATTCGCCGCTTTAATCGGTGAATTCTGCAATACCCTGAAGTCCCGAAATTAAGATACATAAAAACCCAGCTTCGCTGGGTTTTTATGCATGTTGCTTAATTTTGGGACACAACGGTATCGAATAATTCATTTCTAATTGTCCAACATTTCTCTTCGCAACGTTCAATATATGCTTGTTCAGCGCGCCAATCAGCCCAACGTTTATTATAATCTGCAATACTTTCGCCATCGTTGCGTAAAAGTTTTAAAGGTGTATTTCCACAATCTAAATATGTAAGTGTTTCAGGCAGCTTCGGAAGTACACTTAGGTGTGTATTATGACACCATAAGTATGTAAGTGTTTCAGGTAGGTTCGGAAGCACACTTAGTTGTGTATTTCCACAAGATAAACATATAAGTGTTTCAGGCAGCTTCGGAAGCACACTTAGTTGTGTATATGAACAAAATAGATGTGTAAGTGTTTCAGGCAGCTTCGGAAGCACACTTAGTTGTGTATTTCCACAATATAATTCTTTAAGTGTTTCAGGCAGCTTCGGAAGCACACTTAGTTGTGTATTTCCACAATATAAATGTGTAAGCGTTTTCGGTAGCTCTGAAAGTGCACTTATATTTGTATAATGACAATATAATTCTTTAAGAGTTTTCGGCAGCTCTGGAAGATTTGTTATATTTAGAAATGAAACATTTAATATATCATCTTGTATCTCGCTAATGCGCAATAATAGTTTGTCAGTATCTGGCCCAAATATTTGATGATTTAATTTAGTTTGTTTAAGATTTGAACATGTTAAACCCATTTGTTGTCGTATGCGTCAAGTAAAAAAATTAAATTATCTTTCAATTTTTTGAATTCACCATTTTAATCGGGCCAGTTTTAGAACAATGTTGTCTGTTTTACAACAACTTTAGGAACAATTTTAGTTGTGGGCTTTGGTGGCGAAGGGTCCTCAGATGGAGTTTCTCTCATGAGAAATTCAAGTACTCGCGGATGAGCGCGTATCTTTGTTTTATCAAATGCAGTCAAATATAATCCTTCAAGCGATCGGGCGCGCGAAAGTGATACATATGCTTGTCCAAATTCAAATATACTACTTCCAATATCAACCTGAACACAATCAAGTGTCATTCCTTGCGATTTATGACATGTTATAGCATATGCCAGTCGCAACGGGATTTGATAACAGACAACTTTAGCATGATGTGCATCAAATACATCGGGGTCTTCAGACTCCAAAATGCGCGAACCATCTTTTGTTGATATTTTACCCAATCCCCAACCATGTACACTAACTGTTAATATCATACCATTGTAAAATTTCACAACAGGCATACCAGCTTCATTAAAGTTCATTATAATACCACGTGTTCCATTCACTAATCCATCTTCAACCGACATATTAACGATAAGCATAACTTGGGCGCCAACCGCTAAATCCAGGAATGGAGAATGCTGTGAATCTTCTTCAAAATCAGCTTTCATTGTGTCCATTTTTATTCGCACCTGTTCCGACACACGGACGGCATCATCCGCAACTAAACTAACATATGATTCAAATGTCTTTTTTGGATTAGTTGGAGTTATTAACTTACCCAATTCTTGTAAATTGTATTCATCAACATCGATTCGACGATTATATAGAATTGTTGGTTTGAATTCAAGGTCATCTGGCGGTTCAATGCAGCGTGATTTTAGCAGCGCCACTGTTGTAGATGAACATTTACCAAGGCGTATTTCCGATAGTGCAGTCTGAAAAGTTGCATCTGCTTGTCGCCATATGGTTTTCAATTCGATTTGTTTATGAATTGCAGCGGACCATGCCGCTGATTCAAAACAGAATCGAAAAGCGGGTGATACAGGTAACACTTTCGGTGGGTCTTTGTTTCCTTTGAAAATCGGAGGTAATTGCAGTGGGTCTCCACATAAAACCAATTGTATACCACCAAATGGCTGCCCGCTGCGTCCAGTGCGCAATGAGCGACCAAGTGCATCCAGTTTTTCAAACAATTCAGCTGTTATCATCGAAATTTCATCAATAATAAGCACTTGAACAGATTTCCATCGCATAACTGCTCGCGCTTTTCGTCGAACAGATGCAATCGTTTTTTCAATTGTCATCGGAGAAATATCAAGTCCGGCCCATGAATGTATTGTACGGGCTTCACATTCATGTAGAACGTTTGCACAAGCTGCTCCAGTATATGCTAAAACTGCATGTTTTACTTTCTTTTGTACTAACATTTCGTGTAGGTATCGTATAACATATGATTTTCCAGTTCCACCAGGACCAATTACCAACACATTTTGGCGAGCTTCGAACGCTTTGATAACTTCAAGTTGTTCAGGACTAAGTGTTGTCATCTTGTTTACAATAGTATAACACAGTTTTTGGTGTCAATATTTGCGTGCGTACACTAAAAATGCTCATGACATCTAATGAAAGCATGCTAAATAAAGTTGTATGTATAGCAAATTCGACGCTTCATTTACAACACGTTTAAACGATTCATCCGCCATATTTTCAACACAAATTACCGTTGTGATCGCTTTTGCAATTGTGGGCCGATGTGCAGATGCAAGCGCACATGTAAGTGTTTCACGCGCTGCAATAACGGCTTTATCTGCAGTCATGAATAACGTCATTGAATTTAATATAGTTGTTGATTTATTCGCCGGTTCAGATAAATGTAAATAGTCTGCGGCAGCATTTCCATCTACATCGATCGCTTTTTGTACTGCGTCCGTCAAAATATATGCTGCATTTTGTTCAGCAGTTTGTTCAGCTACATATGCTGACACAATTGCATTCATAATTTCTTTTTGTGAAATATCATAATCAAATGTTTTTCCTTCGACAAAACAACGTGTGTAAATAAAGTTATGCATCATTCTCTGAACTGCTTCAAGTGCAGGTCCAAGAATTGCAGATTTAACCATGCCAAGTTTAATTATAGCGGCTATCATATTCCAACACATTTCCTTAGTATCATGTATACATTGTTCCTCTTCAATAAACGGCTTTTTAGCTACATATTCTTCAACAATTTTATTGTGTGCAATAATGTATTCTGTGAGTTTGTCGGCCATTTGCATATAAATCCACAATTTACTTAAAAAATACAGTCTTCAATTTTAGGGCGGTAGCACTTGTTCGGAATTGCGCACAATCCTTTTTTAGCATTCAATTCACAAATGGCGCTGATAGCAATCATAGTAGGTGGTCTGCTAATTGTAGCATTTTTAATTTGGAATTATAAACAAACCACAACGCCGGGCGAAATAACAACATTACGAACAGATGCATCAAATGCGGTTGAGCTTTCCGAATTAATGGTTGAGAAAAAACCAGTTATTGTATCTGATATCACACCGCCACGTGTATGGACATCAGCAAATATTTCAGATTCAAACGCAGCAGGACTTACACCACTTCATATTATGAGTTCTGGTGCAAATCGCGAAGTATTGCGTATTACTACTCGCAACTATATTCGTTCGCTTCGTGAAGCATCAGATGCATCATCACTAAACATGACTGCTATTAATACGGCAGATGTTGCAAAATCACTTGGATATGATAGAATAATCGAAGACAAAACCGCAGCTGCGCGTGGGTGGTGGATTCGTTCTGTAAATCCAGATGTGTATATTGTTGGAACAACCGCGCCAACTATTGGTCTAACGAAAAATGCCGCTGAATGGGCCGTAATAATTCCAACGGAAGGACCAATTTATGCAACAATTGCACATCCTGAAAACGAACGATATTTGCCAGCTGATGCGAAAGATTTGGCGCGTATACATATATGGGATGATGCAGATTATGTGGAGAATCCTTTGTTAAGTGAAGTCCAAACAATGGATATTATATTAAAGCCAGGATATATGTTATTGATACCTGCACATTGGTATTTTTCCATTCGCGCAAAACTAAGTGTTCATGACCCCGATGATGATACCGCGGATGATGGACTTGATATTTCATTGGGATTGATTGGATATCTACATAGCCCAATATCGAAATTTGTTTCCGCTGCGATTTAACCGTTTTTCAACATTATTTAAAAAAGAGATGAATGTCACAGAAGAAGACATTGACCGTATTGCTGGCAGTTCCGCTGAACAATTTGCTGAATTAATTGCAGATATTAAAACAATAATTAGTGAAATACGCACAATTGAACGCGGAATACGAAGGGCAAAAAATGCGGCAAGCAAAGAAAAACGTAGTGTTTTTCTGGAATGTGCTGCATCAGGAAAACTACGCGAATCACTTGTCGAACCGGTTGCTTTACCCGCGGGCAAAGCAATCACACTTGAATTTGCTGAATTCGCAGGAGTACCTGATGCATCACTTATGACAGAAAAAGAAGCAATGAATGTGATTGCAAAGTATATTAATACAAACGCACTTGTGTCAGAAAAAGAATCCGGGAAAATCATTCTTGATAGAAAACTTAAAGTGTTGCTTGAAATGACAACATTTTATGAACCAACTGCAACATATTTTGATATTCAACACAATTTACATAATGTGTTTGTGCGGGTTTAGTTACATAACAATGTTAATACATTATAAAAATACAAATGCAATATCAAGAATGGATAGATGATGTATTAGGTTCAATTGATATTAAACGGCAACAATTTGAACAACTTGATGACACATTAACAGTTGAATCCATTGTTGCAAAATATGCACAAGATGAAGACATGGCTGAACAATGGCTTGATGCATTGGATGGTTATGTTTTACGAACAAGTACTGATGAGCTATTTCCTGGCGATCATACAAAATATCTTGACATTCGTGATCCAGCTAACCCACGATTAATGAAAGGTGGTATGCTTGTGAATTATGATTTTGACACTGGAAATGTCCTGTTGAAAACAGCGCGAATTTTCTGGACTGTCAAAACAGAACGGGCGCTTTTGTTTCAAAAGCCGGGGAAACAAGCACGCGCGATGGAAGCATTTGCTCCCAAAAAATGAATGTAATTTATTCCTAATATTCCTAATATTTCACAAAATATTCAAGGTATAAAATGGCGAATTACTACACAATGTTGCTAAGTATGGTGTTTGAAGTCATTGGTGCCACTGCATTCGAATTTATTATGTGGGCGCCATTCATTGGATACAATCATTGGATGCTAAATATTGTCCAATATCTACTAGTCGTACAAGCAATACATGAAATTAATCATTTACAGATCAATGTACCTTATATACATTATGCATACAATGCGGCGTTTTACAGTGCTGTTTTGATAATGAACACCGATATATTCATCAATGCATTTATTATGTTTTCGATGTTTGTTACACACAAAAACGAATATCTTAAACATATTAGCATAATTGCTATTAGCATGTTCGGAATTACATATTATAATACAATTTTGATTGGAATTATTGGTAGACTTGTGATTGATTTCAGCCTAAAGTCTTCGAGAATTCGTAAAAATTAATTACCGCATTGAACAGTAACACATTTTTATTAGTTGTTCATCATATGAATTACACATTCCCCAAAAAGACACTCATATTAAATCAACAGCAAACCAATATTGTTCTACACGATCCGAATACAAATGTACGTGTACTTGCAGCCGCGGGTTCAGGTAAAACAACAACTATTACCGCTAAAATCGCTCATATGATACATACATTACATATTAATTCAGCATCTATTTTGCTGGTAACATTTACACATAATGCAGCATCAGCAATGTCTACGAAAATCGCAGATTTAATTGGTTCAAATAATGTTCTTACTGGTACATTCCATTCGATTTCACAAACAATTTTGTCACAATACACTGACCTTGATCCGGATAATCTATATCATGTGGATGAATTACCACATATGTTTTTAGAGTTTATCATGGGCGCAACTGGATCGGTTTGGGCATCTACTATAAAATATGTATTTGTAGACGAATATCAAGATGTTAATGATATTCAATATCGTACTATTTTAGCTTTACGGCGTGCTGGCGCAAATGTTATAATTGTCGGTGATGATGCACAAAACATTTATGCATGGCGTGGTAGTAGTGTTGAATATATTTTGCGTTTCGAAACCGGCTTTTCACCACTTGTAGACTTTCAATTATCAACAAATTATCGAAGTGTTGCATCTATAATTAATTGTGCAAATGATGCAATGAAACATATACCAACATTAAGCCATAAAGATATGATGAGATGTGGTATTGATACTGTTGGTGTTGTACCGACTGTGCAACATTTTAAGCGGTTTGGCGACGAATGCAAATGGGTATTTGGAGCAGCATGTGCAGCAGTTGCATCTGGCACAACCGCCATCCTTTCTAAATTCAATTCAACTCTATATAAATACGAAGAAATTTTCGCGAAAGCGGGAGTTCCATGTAAATTACTTACGCGTCGTATGGATGGTGTAATGGTTTCCCTTCGCGCTGCAGATTTATCAGCGGCGCCACCAGATGGTACTATTGTATTATCTACGTTTCATTCATCAAAGGGACTGGAATGGGATAATGTGATTATGACGGGAATGTGTGACGATTTCTTTCCACAATCGAAGAAACCGGGGGAAATCATACATGAGCGTCGATTATTTTATGTTGGCATCACACGTGCACGACAACATTTACATTTCACATATTCAGGCGAATTTTCGCGTCCATCGCGGTTTCTAACGGAAATCGCTGCACTTGATGGTAAACGGCCTGCTATTTGTGAATTATCAACACTTGATAATACCACTGCTATAAAAAATGGTGTTACTGAATTAATTCGCAATCTGAATGGTGAAGATTACATTCACATCAAACGTACTAAAATGTTACCACCATTGAAATTCGTACAACATTCATTTTATGATGGATTCAATTTTACATATCCACAATGGGTGCAAGAACATGAAATGTTCTCTGAATTTGGTTGTTTTATTGATTATTGCATCAGGCGAATGATTGGTGAAAAATGCCCACCTTCTGGTGGTTTACATGATAGGCGGGCAACAGATGTTATTAGTCTTGGAAAAGTTCCCGACTTCATGAAAAAGCGATTTGTATTGGCATATACCGATTATTCATGTCAGGACAAAAAATGGTCAACAATACTTCCACAAATATGGTGTGTTTCATGTTGTCATTCGATATGGTATGGTCGCATGGCGGTGCTTTACAAAAAAGTTTCATATGAAAACTTATTGGAATGCATGCGATTTTTATTGACAATTGAATCTGTCGTTGACAATTTACTATCTACACCAAAATATTCAACGTTAATTTGCAATCCGTCTTTTACAAATGGTGTTATTTGCGGGGATATTGACTTATTAGCTGGGTCTTCAGGTGATACTATCATTGACATCAAAACGTCGGCCAATAGCCCAAAACAATTAGACAACATTTTACAATTGCTTTGTTATGTTCATTTGGCAAGAAATGCTGGGTATTCTCCGGCAAATATTGTATTATTTAATCCTTTGTCTGGAGAATGGCTAACATTGGATGTATCATGTTGGGATAAGGGTGATGAATTACAAGAATATTTAATCTCTCGCAAAAAATAAAGTAATGTATTCTTAAATATAAAATTTATACTAATTTACAACACATATACGACCACAATATAGAGGCAGCTAAGGCTGTTTTCGCGGACAAAATGACGGTTGCGCGAAATGCCCTGACACATTGTGATGCAACCGCCAGATATGAAGCTAATATTTAGCTCAATTTGCACCCGTTTTATTTATGTATGGTTGTACAGACATGTTCCGAAATTATCGATGTTATGCTTGCGGTTGATGCTGCGATCTCTGCATTGGTGTCTGTAGCAGTGCCTTCTGCGTAGCAAATATGTTGGGGGGGTATTGTATCCTAAAAATGAAACCATACGTTTATGATTATAGTATATATAAATTTCCTCTGACGCAACCCCGCGAACAAACTACAATGGCATCTTCGGTGTCTGGTGTGAAGCGCGGTCGGAGTGTTGTTGCGGGTGATGTAGCACCAGTCGCGCCCGCAGCTATGCGGGCGCGACTGACGCCTGCTGTGGCTCCTGCTGTGGTGCCTGCTGTGGTGCCTGCTGTGGTGCCTGCTGTGGTGCCTGCTGTGGTGCCTGCTGTGGTGCCTGATGTGACGCTTGCTGTGGCACATGAGGCAATGCTCAGTGCAAGCAGGTCTATTAGCATCAAGCTGACACGTGCACTGGGAATGACTACGCGTGCTGAAAATCGGCTTCGCCAGTTGCGGCACGCTCGCGCTGGTTTACCCGCATCTGCTGAGGAGACGCACTTGGACACGATGTTGAACAACTCACATGTCGTGTTTGGGAGACTTGTGTTGTGCAAAGTGGCCATAGATTCCCTTCGCAAAGAGGAGCGTGGAAGCGATCCTCTGGTCAATGCTTTTGGCATTGAGCGCACTCCAGCGGAGGTGCTGCATCTTGTGACCGAGACGCGCGCAACTGCGGATGCTGCGTATGCAGCGCTGACGGCACTGTTGTGACCAAGCTGAAGCACACAAGAGTTTTTATTGAAAAAAGCTGCATGCAGCTATTTCTTCTCCGACTAAATTGGCTTAGTCAATTTATTCTATTGCAAGAAGCACCCGCCTGTTCCGAAATTAAGATACACCTCGTTCTGGCTTTGCCAGAACGAGGTTAAAAGACCTGTCCACCAAAGGTGGACAGGTCTTACACTTTTCGCTAAGGAATTCAAAAACTGCAAAGCAGTTTTTGAATTAAGCCAATTTCCAGCTTTGCTGGAAATTGGCACGAAAAGTATCAAACACTTTCGGAACAGAATTTTCCGCCAAAGGCGGAAAATTCTTAAAAAAAGAATCGGCAAAGCCGATTCTTTTTGCAAGGCCGGCTTTCGTAGAAGTACCTAAATTAAGATACACCCCGTTCTGGCAAAGCCAGAACGGGGTTAAAAGACCTGTCCACCAAAGGTGGACAGGTCTTACACTAAAAGTGTATCTTAATTTAGGTACTCTACGGCACCCAAAAAGTGATGCATAACTTTTTATAACATAAAACATACACCATATCATGTCAATCAAATCACTTGCGGAATTTTCGAAGTCTCATACAGCAACATATTTGTTTGTTCAAAACAAATTAACGCCAGCGCTAACATCAGATGCTAAATTTATTGTGGTTGAAGCGCCAGTCAAATCAGGCAAACGTACAATTGTTGAAATTACATCGCTAATCCATCCATCTGCTAAACATATATTCTTAACTGCGCTTAATCGCACAGCGGACAAATCCCAACACGCCGAATTAGCTTCGTATTTAGGTTCACATGCAGTTCATGTAATTTGTCGAAAAAATAAAATTGCAGCATTATTCAAATATGTTAACAAAATTTTAAAATCTGGTAAACAAATTATTATGCATCATGATGAACTGGATTATGCGTCTGGTGCTGAACATAATATGATGCAAATATGGAATACTTTGAAAGACTTTCCTGAAGTAAAATGGATTATGTATTCTGCATCACCTGAAGAAGTTTTACATTCTGATTGGTATGTAGCGCTTGACTCCCTTCAAAAATGTCACGTGAAATACACACCACCGGGTTCCTACAAAGGCGCAGATTACTTCTTAACAAACAATTTAGTTAGCGAAGCAGAACCATTCTTTGTTATGGATGAAGATGGCGAAGACATTGAACTTTCTGACCAAGCATGTGAAATTATAACAGATTTATGTGAATCCGCCGAAAAAGGACGCAGACATATTCTGGTTGTACGTCTTGCAACTATGCGAATATATAAATATGCTAAAGAATTAATTTCGTCTGGAGCATTCGATGAATTAAATGAATGTGATGTTTTGTTTGCACATGGAGGCCCAGACACGGATCATGTTCCATGGGATTCGCCATCATGGTGGGAAAAACTGGATCATAACACACCTCTTATAATTTTCATTGACCAAGTCAGTTCACGTTCAACAGAATGGGCCGGTCATCCCTATATTTACGCTTTACATGATTTTGCATCTCCAAAAACACCCTATAATACTATTATGCAACGGCAATTGCGCGTTGCGCATTATACAACTAAATCGGGTGTGACAGGATATAATGGCAAAGGGCATCCAATTCGTGTATATGGAACAGTTGATGTATTCAAACTGGCAGCTGGCAAGATTACATATGATGAGTTTTCGCGAAAACTTAGTACTCGCACAGCTACCTCACTGTCTACAAAAACAATTGCACAAGCATCATCTGATTGGGATGTTCCATTACGGGTGACAATACCGGCTGATATTCTTGCAATTATATGTGAAAAATCGAAACTAAGGGGTGCATCTAAAGAATTCGTTATGAATGCGTTACAAGAAATTGCGCCAGATTACTTGGAAGGATATCACCTGTATTATGTACGTCGTTATGCAGGTGAGAAAACTGCAGCAGATAATGACAAATTAGAAAAGTTTATTGCATCAGCGGCATGTGGCAAACCAGATGGTCTACACGGTGGTCGTGCAACAGACCGTGATGCAGATATTTATTATTTAGATGTTGTTCTCGAACAGACTGGCAAACATGTTGCTGGTACAGCAGTATTAACCAAATGTATTGGTGGCGGCAATACAACGTCATCAAAATCAGCATATATGCATAAAACAACGGCGCGATCAATGTTTTCTACCATCACAGAAGAATCCGACGAGTAATTCGGTTGATGTTTTACCGCTGGCAATACTTCTACGTGTTCGCATTGCAGTTTGGTCCATTTTTCGCACTCGCGCAGTTTTCCTCAGTTGTGGTGTATCTGAGTTCGACATTAATACACATGCGCCCTTTTTACGCATTGCAATAATTAATTCAATCAGTGCGACTTGTTCTGCATCTGAAAACCCTTGACGAAGATACGATGCAAATGTATTATGTTTTCCAATTGCATAAGGTGGATCTAAATATACAAATGTTGTTGAATCAATGCCGGCTAATGGCGTTTTTAGTGCATCTCTGACATAAAATTTAACATTATGCATGCGAAGAACATCAGATGCTGCTGCTATTGCGCTGGTTAAATCCAGCGTTCGTTTTAGTTTACGATGTTGACCACCAAATGCAACATTGAATTTACCTGCGGAATTTTCCCTGTAAAGTCCACCAAATGCCGTTTTGTTTAGAAACATGAATAGCGCGGATGTTGTTAGCGCTGATGGTGTATGTTTGACGCGATTGTATTTATCACGTGCGGCGAAATAATAGTCCGACTGTTGCATAACAGTGAGACTATTGAAATCTTGCTCAATGCGTTTTAGATGCTGTAGCAGAGCAGGTGCATCATCTCGTACATTAATGAAAAATTCAATAAGAACTGGATTTGCATCACTTGCTGTAAATTGTTTAAAATGTAGTTCACCAGCATCACATGCCGCTAAAATATTAAAAAGAAACGCACCACCACCAACAAATGGTTCAACATATTTTGTTATTGTAGGTGGAATGTGTTTGATGTGTTTGATGATTTTACCAAATGATGCAGTTTTGCTGCCGGCCCATGATAATGGTGTCGTGGCCGCCATATTAATCAATCACAATACATTTAATTATTGGATTCATATCATCAATTATTTTAGAATAAACTGTTTCCATTGCGGTGATTTTGAATGGCACATGCGGTGATGCATTGAAATCAAGCAAAGCACTAATAAATGGATTATAGTATTCGTCGCATTGTGAAACAGATTTATCGATAATTTTCTGTCCCATAACACCAAACGTAATTATTTCTTTTGCATCTGTTTCGATTGTACACTTTATCCTGCAAAACAAGCTGGATTTATATACCGGTGGGTTGAACAGATTCATAGGAGTACAATAGCTAAGTAGTTCACCCTTAATATTTTCATATTTTGTGTTATTTATTTGAGTAAGCATATGAATGTAGTGTACATAATGATGCGCATTAATAATCCATAGCACAAATCCTTCCTGTTCTACATAGATTTTGTGCGGACCTAAAATGCGGTGAAAATCTGGAAGAAGTGCAGTGAGTTCTGATTCGTCAGAAACAGTGGGAGATATCATAGCTGCATTTTTTGTGCCTCGCAACGTCAAATAAATGGACACAATATCTGCGAAAGAAATCACTCGCAATTCACAAAGTTGTATAATTGTTGCAGAAATATCCATTTTCTAACATATTTGATAAATTTAAAAATGTTTGCTTCATTTTTGGTTGTTTATGCACCTTCTTGTGGTGACAAAAGTGCATCAATAATATCCCCGTGTAAACGATACATTGCCATTTTTACTGTAGCATATGTCCATACACTTGCCGCATGTGGGCGAGCGAGTATAGAGGGATAATAATCATGTGCGTGCATAAAATCAAATCCAATTTTATTAGGTTCATAATATGATATACCTCCATGAACGTGATAGTTTATATCTGGAATAATTGTTCCTTCTGGCGCTTTCACATAACATAAATAAGCTTTTGTCACATCATTTCGGTCTATTTTCCCAACAAATCCGCCAGCTAAATGGAATTCGTCTGGTTCATCAAGTGGATGTTCATTTAAATCAACATTAAATGCTACGGCAGCATCTTCGCATGTATCATACACGACAGCCATTTTATGCGGGATAAATAGTTAAAATATATTAATTTCAATTTTAGCGTCTATCCATAATTGCTGGAAGTCGCGGATGTATTGGCGCAGGTAGTGCTTCATGAAGCTGATCGGGTAATAATAATGTATGTTTCATTCTGTCTTGTAGGGCAGCATATCGATTATCGCGTTCACGCAAACGCGCACTACGTTCGCGTTCTTGTGCAATTTCCTGTTCTTCACGTAAACGGTCATAATCGCGTTCTTCTGCCGTCATTGGTTTTGCCATTGCAGCTGCACGTTCGCGTTCGTATTGTTGAACAGTTTTACGTTGCATTTTTTCAGATGCACGTGGGTCAAATGTTCCGAGTGTCGTTTGATCAGTAAATGCAGCACGTAAATCTGTATAATGCATACCCGAACCAGTAGCAGATGTATAGTCTGAAACACGACCTCCACCTAATTCAGAATGTCCAACTCTATTTGTTGTACATATTTCAATTGGAACCGTATATGTTGCTATTGCGTCAGTCTTTGATGCAAGTGCCAAAGCATGGTCTTCAAACATTTTGTTAAACAATGCCCGATTGTATTTACCGGAAAATACTGGCATCGCATTCATTGTATCATCACCTTTCAGCCAATCATCATAACCAGCTTCGTCTGGTTCTTCAATCTTTGTTGCTTCAAATATTTTGTTAAACATATTAATATCGAATTTATCCGGATTAAGGAGTCCAAATGCAACTTTACCACCTACATTATCAAATTCCGTTGATTTATATGATTCTTTACCAACATGTTTTGTTGATGATGGTATGGAAACATGTTTTAAATCTTCGCTGATGCTTGCAAACGCCTTTGTTATTTTGTCAAACGCTTCCTCCGAACCGCCAGGTTTGTCTGGATGTGTTGCAAGTGCAGCTTTACGATATGCACGTTTAACTTCTTCCGGTGTCGCACCACGTTTGATGCCAAGAATATGGTATGCTGTATCACCACCGCTGACTGCAGAAATTTTGCGTAAAAATTCTTCATGTCTTTTAGCAGCGGCTTCTTCGAATTCACGTCTGCGGCGTTTCTCATCTGATTCAAATGCATCGGTTTCCAGTTTGGCTGAAAATGGATGTACAACCATATCAGTAAGTCGTGAAATTGCTACTTCTTTTTTAGTAGGAGGTTGTGTATATGCTGCGACAGTTTGAAGCCAACCTAACACACCATGTTCACGTGCTGTGTTTACGAGTTGTGGTTTTGTCAATATGCTTTGAGCAACTTTAGCTAAATCGACTGGATCTTTAATTTTGATGGTTCGTTCATAAATGCTCCAATGAGCAGGATTAACGGTTGATGGTTTGTTCCCCATTTATGGCCTCTATCGACTTTTACGTTAAAAAATACTGCGCATTAATATAAAATGAAACGTTCAACTCGTCGTTCAACTCGTCGTTCAAAACGGTCATTTCGTCAACGTACTCGTAATGCTCGTCGCAAACAATCTGGCGGTGGTGGCATGCCATTAAGTTATTTCAATGGCGGTTTTGATACACAACTTGTGAATACGACCGGGCCGGTAATTGCGGCTCCAACGGATGAAATTATTCGCCCAGCTTTGCTACAAAGTGGAGGTGGCTCAAGAAAACAAGCCGGAGGATTTTACCCATCTGTTATGGGGCAATTTGCATCCAATGCTGCCGCTATTGCAGTTCCTTTAGCTGCTATTGTCACATCTCAATACTTCAGCAAACCCCAATATTTCAAATCGAAAAAAGTGCATCATCACCGTAAACATTAATTCCTCCCAGTTTAAAACGTATAAGCATTTTTAGAAATTAATACTACAGAGAGGCTTCGAGAATGACCGCACCCGCTCCATCTCTAAAAGCTATAGCCCCATCAGGGACGGAACACTATCCTCTTGTTGCTCAAACCGTTCAAGCCGCTGCTTTTCGTACAACAATTGAAGCCATTAAAGACATGTTAACGGAAGCAAATATTGTATTTGATGAGAGTGGCATGAAAATTGTAACCATGGATGAATCACATACGATATTGGTGCATCTACGTCTATTAGCCGAAAAATTTGAATATTACAAATGTACGGGAACATTTACTGCAGGCGTAAACATGTTATATTTGTTTAAACTTGTTCGACCAATTGATAATGAAGATGTTCTAACAATATACATGGACGATAATCCAAATGAGTTACATCTTAAGTTACAGAACAGTCGCAAAAGACAAACAACTGTTCAGCATTTGAAACTTATTGAAACAGATAAGGATGACATTGATATTGAAAGCCCAGAAGCCACAACTGTTATTCAGATGCCATCAACTGAATTTCAAAAACTATGTCGCGATATGAATGCAATTGGCCGTAAAGTTGAAATCAAGAGCATTGGAAAACAGCTAACATTCACACTTGACGGCGAGTTTGCTCGCCGTGAAACAATTATGCATTCAAACGAAGCTGGAATGACAGTGCTTGAACAATCGAGTTCTCATGAAGTTATACAAGGTGTTTTTACATTAAGACATCTGTTACTCTTTACAAAATGTACAAATCTATGTGAACAAATATTGATTTACATTGGTAATGATTATCCACTAATTGTGCAATATATGGTGGCTAATCTGGGTGAAATTAAACTATGTTTAGCACCGGTTACTACCTAAATTAATTCTATCATAATTATAAACATGTCAAACTTTTCAAATAATGAGTCTAATGAGTCTAATGATAATAATACCATCGTACATCTGCCTCCTCCATATCTTCCAAAACCAGAAGGTCTTCGCGTTCAGACACCACAGATTGTAATGGCTCCTCTGAAAAATGGAGGCAGCCGTCGTAAACAAATAAAATCACGTCGAGTGACACGTCGCAGTCTGCGCAGTCGTCGCAGCCAACGTCGCAGCCAACGTCGCGGCCAACGTCGCGGCCAACGTCGCAATTAATTTATTTTTTCGATCTTGAACGCGTAATCATGCCAGTTATTGGCGTTGGCGTTGGCGCCGGCTGTAAAACTGGTTCTGGTGTGACTTCACATAATTCCCGTAATGTTGCATCTAATGTCTTATAAATCAAAGCTTTGTTTATAACGGTCAATGGGGACCATCTAAATGGTTGTAAATTTGCATTTTTTATCCTGCTCCACTCTGCATCTGTTGGTTTGAACACTGCACCAAGTATATCTTCATACATCTTTGTAGAACAATTACCCAAACATAGTTTCATGTCAAATCGCCCGGGTCGAAGCAGTGCCGGATGTATTGCATCTGGATTGTTTGTTGTTGCTATGATGCACCTTCCAGTTGCATCCTCCAAACCATCTAATTTTTGCAGTAAATATCCTATGTTTATTGGTGCATCTTCTTCAGGTTTACGCAAAGCATCACGCATCATATCTAAGATGCGCAGGCGTTCTTCTCCTTGTGCACGTGTTAACATAGCTGCCCAATCAACAACCGGTTTTTCTTTTGAATATTCCGGTTTAGATGCCTTAACTAACACATCTAAGATGCAATCGAACTCTTCAAATACAATAATATATTTTCGAATAGTCTCATGTGTAAGTAACGAATCCAATTGAGCAATTGTTGTAATTTCTGTGAAATTAATTAGTAGTAAATCACGTTGAAGAAAATTCGCAATAGCGGAAATTGTTCCAGTTTTGCCAGTTCCTGGTGGACCGTACAATAAAATTCCAAGCTTATTATCCATCGATATTGTTTTTGGATACAAAGTGTTCGCCTTGAATTTCTTTAGCACATCAACTAAGTTATCTTTCTGGTCATAAAATAGCGTATCAAATGTGCGATTTACATTAACTGTTCCTGTAAATACGAATCGACCTTTGTCTATCCCGAATATTTCTTGAACACGATTTGTTGCTGCAGATGCAAACTCATTACCAAGTTTTTCTTTTAAACGCTTTACATATGTATCAACACATTGTTTAGCAATAGTTATGTCTTGTGATATAAAACGTGCTTTGTCACGGCCAAATACACAATATACAAATGTTCCACCAACAAGCCAGCATGGATAGTATGAACCTTTTAGTTCTGTTGTTTGATTTCCATCATTTGTAATAAATATATTCTCTACGCCAAACAAATTCTTATGTTTGCCAATCATTTCTTGTCGTTCTTTCATCAATAATATGCTATAATTGCTGTTTAGCGGTTCTGTTACGGTAATGCATTTATCTGTTAGACTTAATTTTTCTAATGCTTCAAATGTTGGATGATAGTATTGCGTTTGGTCGAAATCAGTCGGTTGCGATCGTTTACAGCGTAATGTATTATAGTAGTGATAGATGAGTTTATTTCTTGCATCTGGTGAATATGCAACACTAAATGTATATGTTATAGCAACAGATATCAACCCCATAATAAGCGAAACGCGGGCCGTATCATACGCTCTATCATCTGATTCAACATTCTTCATCACCCAAATGTTAATTACATTTATAAATGCATTCAATAGTGTACTCATCTATCTACATTATGATGTTATTTAAATTCATTCGATTCGGTCGAAAAGCAACGTAGTAAAAATTGAAACGCAATGTGGTTCTTGACTTCAATGACTGGCATAATTAATAAATTGCATAAGATGCAAAAATTATTTTTTACGTAATATAAATGTAATTTCTGCCAGATACTATCACGTTCTAAAAATTAAGCAACAGTAGGAGGATACTTGATTTATTAACACAACTATTCACATAAATAATTCATAATAAGAACTTCATTTGTTTTCGCATCTGGTTTTTTGGAGTTAATTGTCCTTCTACATTCAATTATATTTACTATATATGGAGGTGATGGAAACGCGTCTCGCACGAATTTAACATCTGAATTACTCAACATAAATGACACATTTTTCGCTGTCATAGTTTTACATAGTTCAAATAATGTCATATGGTCTTTTATACTAAATCCATTTGATGTATAACCAACGAAAGATGTCTCTTTTTCTGGTGCATATGGTGGATCAAGGTACACATAATCACCTTTTTTGCTATAGTCAAAATATCCGTATATGAATAATGCATAAATATAACATTTTTGATTAAGTCCGATACAGTCAATAGATGTGCTTCATCAAATATAGATGGATTTTTATAGTTACCAAATGGAACATTGAATCCTTTTGGTCCTTCCCGATATATTCCTCTAAAACATGTTTTATTCATATAGATTAGCATAGCTGATGCACGTGTAGTTGTTCTTTCATCTGATTTTAATGCATTAAATTGTTTTCGTATCCAGTAATAATATGATTCTGGCGATGTTAATGCTTCATCGAGTGTTTTTGCATCGCGATTTATATAATCATTTGTACATATTTTGTAGCTTCTTCGATTAATTTGTTAAGTTCAGCAATTAATTCGTTTGGAAATTGTTGAATATTTTTGTATAAGGCTATCAAATTTGCATTTAAATCCGATGCATATATTGTACCTCTAATTGTGATTTTATGATATTTGATATATGACAATAATGCAAACAATACACTTCCACCTCCCAGAAATGGTTCATAATAATTGTTTATGATTGTTGGGATTGCATCTAAAATTGTCTTTATTATTTGAGTTTTCCCTCCAACCCATTTTCAGAATAGGTTTTACTATTTCAGAATGTGCCATTTATATTATACTTTATCTTACGAATTTTTTGCTGTCATTTTTTGACTTTCAGAATAATCACATATATTGGCGGTAATGGATCTCTGTATATTCCTAAAAATTCCACCTGTTTCATATGAAATAAGCGGCCAGGAACATGTTCCATTCTACATTTTGAACGATATGGCGCATTTGTACAATCGATTTTTACTGCATCTGTCCATCCAGGTTCTGCTGCAGCAACAGTTTTGTAGAACGCCTCCGCGGCAGTCCGTTCCGCTGCATTTTCTGCTTCACCTGTCACATTCCCTGGTGACACGTATATTAAGTGTTCCATTGGACTCATTTGCGCGGCGGCTGCTTCTGCTGGCACAGTTGGGAGTTCTGCAATGGTATCAAGTGCCTCCAATATGTCTTTTATTAATGGTGAACCTTCGTACGGATACACCCAATCATTCACCAGCTTTCCATCATAATAATAATCATACAACCATCGTAAACCAGTTAAATAATGCTGTGATGCATCTGCGCCAATGTTATAATGTTTATAGTATTGCGCGCGTGTAAATGATTTGTGTGGCGCTGAATAGTCGCCTTCTAAATTAATGAATTCGTGCACTTTCTTATGTAGTGTATTTACTTCAGGTGTTTCAAATGGGTCTGGTATGAATGATGACCAACGTTTGCCTCCTCTCTGTTTACAGGTTTTGCGAACTGCGCTGCGACGCGTGCGCCGTGTCATACTACCGCCTTTGCTGAAAAATGCAGATTCTAATGGTTCTAATTCCCTAAAAAATGTTTTTAACATGTTAATGCTAACATTTCCATCAATAATCATGCGTGTATCAGAGAAATGCTTCTTGTATATGTTAAGTACCGTTGTGAGATGATCTGCCGCTGTAAGTGCTGCTAAACGTGGAATGAAATCATCCCCAAAGACACTAAACATTAAAATCAAATCCTCCACAGCAGATGCATCTCCTTCAACAGCTTCAGCCAAATATGTTCGCAATAACTCTATATTTACAAGTGTATCAACCTGCTTTCGTTGGTCATGTCTTAACAAATTAATATGCGTTCCCTTACCGGCCTGTATCGCACATAACAAAATCATATCTGCGTCAGGGCTGTATACAATATGCGTTTTGAATGTTGATGTTTTGAGGCGGTCGATGATTTTCATTTCACCTTCACCGGCTTCGTAGAAATCACTTAGTTCAAACGATACAGCGCCCAATGCTACAGCAACACGTGTGCGCAAGTCGGCACATAAGTCGCGCATGAATTGTGTACCAGGAGTGATAAGCGATTTACTGAAACTAATCCGAGAATTGTAATAGTCAGCATACCCCGGTATTGCTGCATCTGCAACAATTTTCGCGGTTTGTGCAGATGTCACCTCACCTAAATATCGCCGATGTTTTTGCTCACGCATTTTACCATAACCAGGAACACCATCCATTGCCAATAAAACATGTTTGCATTCTTTCACGCGTCCAACATAATCAAGTATTGTATCACCAACTAATTGTATAACGGCGGTTTGAGCATTCAATGTTTGTCCAATATTATATGGGTGTTCTGTTGAAAGCGCTGGTAAATGCAAGTTCGCGTATTTAGCAGCCTGTTCATTTGCTTCTTTTAGCCGACCATTTGCCAATAAACGCATTACATGATTCAAATCATCAACCATTAATTGACTCACTCGATGGATTATAGAATTAAAATCGAACATAATACATTCTGCATCTAATGCCGCATTTTCTATCATAATTTTACGGGCACCAGTCTTTGATAGCGCTCCGAAAAACTGTTCGATACCCATTTGGCCACAATTATTGAAACACTTGATTTTATTCTATTTAGGAATCATATAAAAATGTTACGATATAGACTAAAACAACCATTGTATTCCATGCACAAATTACTAATAGCACTTGATGATGTACTGTCGGCACCGTCGGCACCAACGTTTGTTATAAAATCGATGACGAAACATCCCGCAACATGCCCAAAATGTTCACAAACAAAGGATATTGCTGATTTTATTTCACTTGGTAGATACAATTTAGTATGCGCCAGTTGTCAAATCGCGTATAACATAGAAGATTGTGCTTGTTATGCAAGCGTTTCAGATTATGGTAGAGTCGGGGAAATACGCAAATTTCGTCCTAATCCACCGTATCACTTGCATCTTGAACTAATCGAACAATACAAACGTTCCAAAGTTCTATGCATCTCAAACGATGCAGATGATGAGTAAAAATTGAAGCGTATTTTTCACGCACATGTAAGATGTATTAACATAAAAATGGGTGAAATTGTGGTGCATGAATCTTGGATGCCACTATTTGATGCTGAAAGCGCTAAACCATACTTTATGAAAGTATTTTTGCGCGTTAACAAACTCCGCGATGAAGGCGCTATCATATATCCAGCAAAGGAAAATGTATTCCGCGCATTTGAAGTGACTGGGTTGAGTGATGTTAAGGTTGTAATCCTTGGTCAAGACCCATATATACGCGCTGGGCAAGCATGTGGTCTGTCGTTTTCTGTTCCCGATGGAACACCTGCACCACCATCACTTGTTAACATTTTCAAAGAGCTGAACTCTGACCTTGGTGTACCTATTAGTAAATCGGGGTGTCTTGATGCTTGGGCAGAACGCGGCGTTTTGCTTCTAAATAGTGTGTTGACTGTCACAGCTGGTGCATCGGGAAGTCATGCAGCATATGGATGGCAACAATTAACAGATGCCGCAATTCGTGAAGTATCTGATAAAACAACGAATAGCGTCTTTATTCTGTGGGGGAATTATGCACAAGAGAAAGAAAGTTTAATTAACGCGGGCAAGCATCTTGTTCTAAAGGCGCGTCATCCAAGTCCAATGTCTGCTCATACAGGATTCTTTGGATGCAAACATTTTAGCAAAGCGAACGCCTACTTAAAAAGTCATGGTCGTGATGAAATAGATTGGAACCTTGGCCTATAGCTTGTAAGTTTTCTGGAATGTTTCCAGCGTCATAACTGGAATACCAGCCGATTTTGCATCTGCAACCTTTCCGGTTTCAACTGAGGGGTCTTTAGCTACTACAACAAATGTTTTTTTACTAACAGATGCACCAACTTTGCCACCTGCGGCAACAATTGCTTTCTCTAATTCGGCGTTTCTAAATCCTGTAAAGACAACAGTCTTCCCATCGAATTTACCACCGCTTGGCGGTGCTGGCGCTGCCGCTGTATCATTCACCCATCCTTGACCATTTGATAAGAATTCGCTAATTTCACCCAACCAATTCTTATATTCTGGTATATTTTCGCGAAATTCGGTGAATGTGTCAAGTGATATACCGCGAGGCATATCATCTTTTGACCATGTTGTCTTGCGTAGTATTGCATCAAGGTCTGGATACATCGCGAGAATAAGAGTAAGTTTTGTTTCACCAACTCCTCTACCAAATACGCAACTTGCAACCATAAGTTGCAATCGTGTTGCAGCTGCAAGAGCTGTACCAATGTTTTTCACAATCTTCTTTGAAGATGTTATTTGAAACCCAGGGATTACGCGAATGATTTCAGGTGTTGCGCTTAATATTGCAGGAAGGTCTGTTAGACCACCATCATATAATTTGCGTACAGTACCTTCAGATACACCGTCTGTTCCGATTTTCGTAAAGAATGTCGTTAAACGCACAATATGAAATGCTTCAGATTCTTCCGGATCAACATGAATTGCATGAACAGGTTTTTCACCTTCTTCCCATTGCCATTCACCTTCTGGAGGCATCTGTGCAGCTGTACCACGTATAACTTCTTCGATTTTCGGTATTACATCTCCAGAACGAATTACACGAATAACTGTTCCTGGACCAATTTTGTTCATTGCAATGAATTGTGCATGAATTCCTGTTGCGCGGGCTATGTTGACACCATCAATTATGACCGGTTCAATTAGCACAGTTGGTATCAAAATACCATGTTTAGATACATTCCATTCGACACTTTTGACGACAGTTTCCTCGCCTTCGCCTTTAATTTTAAAGGCAATAGCGGACTTAGGATTTTCTCCAATAGGTACTCGTGGAACAACAATATTTGCCGTCAACACAATTCCATCACATTCATATTTTGACGATGCACGCATCGAATCATATTCCTCCATCATGTTTGCATCTGTAAGATATGGTCGCTTAACAATGTTATGTTTAGCAATCGTAAATCCCATTTTATCAAGTAGTTCAAACTGTTCCTCCGGCGTTAATCCTTCTGGGCGCAATACTTCATACGCAACAAATTCAATCAGGCCAATTTTGTTTGCCGGTGCATCAACCTTGTTAATGATGCCATTAACAAAATTGCGAGCGGTAGCAAACGTTTGTTCACCAACAGCTGAAGCAGTTCGATTGTATGACGTAAATGTTGTTCGTGCCATAATAAATTCGCCACGAATACATGTGTCAGCAAAAGCCGGACCAGAAGGCAAACGCCCTTTGGCTTGTAAATGTTTCATATGGTGCGTTAATGCGCGGCCAACGACACCATCTTCACCTTGCGTAAATAATGCGTTACCATCACAGTAAAGACCTGTCATACCATCAAGTTTTTCAGATACAACATAATCAACATTTTTTGCATCAGGATATGTTTTAACAACACGTGCAGTAAAAGCCACAGTTAAATCTTTTGCGGTCTTTGTTTCATCGCGACCAATATTGATTTTATCAAGTGATGGTAAGTAATATGGAAGTTTGACTTTGGAACCAGTGATTGGCCCGTCTCGTTTAACAGAACGATTTAGCCATTTGTTATCAGGAAATCGCGAACGCAGAGTTTCCAACAGAGCATCAAAGTGTTTGTCACTAATGAGTGGCGTTCCTGCATCATATTCTTTTTGCGCAGAAATGAGAAAATCAACAAGTTCCTTTTCAGTTGCTTTTTTAGCAGCAAGAGTCGTTAAAATTCCAGCAGACATATTCTTAATAATTGAATTGCTGCAAAAAATTTTGTTCAATTTTTCAGAAAAAATGGCAGTAACAGGCTATTGGCCAATAAAAGGCCGACGCCAATTAGATTACATCCTTGATTCATGTGGATATTATATGATTGATATTGTACCCGATGGTAATTGTTTCTTTAGAACAATTGCACGGGGAACATACGACAATGAATCTTTATATGACCACATCCGAAAACGTTTAATTGCTTACATTAGTAAAAATCATAAGAAATACACACCATTCGTACCAGATTTGGACAAATTTCTTGAAGAATCCGCTGAAGATTCTATATGGAACAACGATTTAGCGGATATATTTCCAATCGCATTTACGCACATGACTGGTATTCCGCTTATTATTTATGAGTGGAAACAAATTGCCCACGGCGAATACGATTTTGTTACAAACAAGGAAATGTCAACACAATCACTTGTTGATAAAAATGTTGAATATGTTAGAATGTGTTTATTTGATAGCACACATTACAATCTTATCGTGCTAGATGATGAATAATTAAGTGACAAATGGATCGATCCATGCTTGCCAATCGGTTTCAGGCATTCCTGACTCCGTTAATGCATTGTAAATATGTTCAAGCACATATGTGTTGTATTCAATACTTCCTTCATTACCTTTTTTACGAGCAGCTTCTAAAATTACTGTCATTCGCGATTGCATCATTTCGGATGCAGATACACCTACAACAATATCTGGGTCGAATCCTGCTAATGCACTAACAATACGAGTGATACGACCAGCAGCACACATACCATCAGACGAAATTAATTCATCTGACAGACAAGACATGAAATTGCTTATGAATTCAAATACGTATGTACGATTTAATTCACTACATTTTACAGGGTCAACTATATTTTTTTTAGTAGCTTCAATTGCTGCGTTTTCGAGTGCAATATCAATTGCACGTTTATAAACATACAATAATAAATCGCGACTTGATATAGAATATGCATCAACTTCGTTTGTTATTACTGTTCCAACACCGGCATAATCAACAGTATGTCCAGATGCATATTTGATTAATAGTTTTAATGCTTTTTCGCGCTTAGATATTTCAGATGCTACATTTGAATGCACACAGTTTATTATATCAAACATCAAATGTGTAAACCATTTCAACTTATCATCGCCGCTGAAATGAACTTTTTCTTTAAGGGAATCAATTGTTTTGATTACGGAATCGACAACGGATTTGCGATGAGTCGGTTGGGCTTCACCAAGAAATAGCGCTTGCTGTTGTGTTGTTTTAGGTGGAGGAGGAGCGGCTGTATCTTTTGGCATAGTAATTTTCCATGCACCTTCAGAAAAATGTGCAGTGCATTTAAGACGTTCACTATGTGTCTTTAATATTTCGGAGCTAATAGGTGTATTAAGTTTCGGAAGGAACACTTTGAATAAATTGCCATTTTTCGAACTTTTATGTACTGAACAAACCCAGTCAAGATCCCCGCGATTTTTGCACTGTCGCCCATTGAGTGTACTAACAATGCATCGTGACATTCCTTTAGCCAATATTTTATTGAAATGCGATTTATTCAATTTTTAGTCAAATGTTGAAACGGTCGCAATAATGAATTGGTGAATTATTAAATAAATTTGGCGGGTGTATGCCATGTTCAGCAAATTCCATAAATTCCCTGTCAAAAGTCAGTCGTCAGTGTATTTACGAAATAGCCGAAATTTTGGATATACCTCTTAAAGATGCTCTCAAACTATGTATGTTGAGTAATAAACAACTTTGTGGTATCTTGCATAAATCGCAGAATCTTAAGACAATTCTGAAGATTCACGCGCTATTTAATGATAATCTATAACTGGAAACATAATGACAACATTAGGTTTTCAGTTCCAAGTGGAAACATCCCGTACATGTTTTTCGATTAATGGTAAAACAGCGGATGAAAGACATATTTACAAAGCGATTATAAACAGTACTAATTCGCCAAATCATTTTACAACAAAAACAACCGATATTGATACAGAAAATATCGAATTCCCGCGTGGATGTAGAAAGCACGATAATGTTATTTTTGCCAACGGTACCCATATTTTTACATGGGCAAAAATGTTAGTTTCGCTTGAAGTTTCAGATATTTCACTTGATTATCGTTCGAAAAGTCTTCGTTTTACGATTCATGCGCCAAACAGCATTATTGCTGAAAATACATTTGTGTCTATGTGCGAAAGCTTTTTTCAAGAAGCATGTGAAGACCAAGAAATTGATGAAGACTACCTACAAATTTTCAATATTAATGATGATTCTGAATGGGTTGCTTCATCTGTCAGAAGATACCGCTCACTTGACACAATTTACTTGCCATCATCAATCAAAGATGTCGCAGTTACACGATTAGAAGAATTTATTGGTTCACGTAGTGAATATGATTTATATAGTATTCCGTATAAGTTTGTATGTTTATTGGAAGGGCCTCCAGGCACTGGTAAAACATCATTAATTCATGCACTTGCAAGTAGATTTGAAAAGAATATTGCAATGTTATCAATTACCCCGAAAATGACAGATGCAACACTTATTCAAATATTTTCAGACCTTCCAGAAGATGCAATTCTTGTTATTGAAGATATTGATTGTTTATTTAAAGGTCGTTCCAATAAACGTGATTCATATAACATTAGCTTTAGTACTTTGTTAAATTTACTTGATGGCATGAATTGTACAGACGGAAACATCATATTTTTAACAACAAATTTCAAACGTGAACTTGAATCTGCACTTGTGCGTCCCGGTCGCATCGATTTAGTTTTGTCATTCACACCCGCAGGAGAGAGCGAAATACGTGCTGCACTTGCGAAATTGGCACCACGACATCTATCTGAACATGAAAAAATTATTACACAAATTAAAAACTACTCGTTTTCTATTGCTGCTTTGCAGAAATTTTTATTTGAATACAGAAATGAATCAACATTATTACGACGCGAACTATTACATAAATTTATATCTATGATTTCGAATGATTCATCGGCGGCACCGCTGGCACTTACGGCAGATGTACCACCAGCACCTGATGCAACTGTAGCACCTACGGCAGATGCATCTGTAACACCTACGGCAGATGCATCTGTAACACCTACGGCAGATGCATCTGTAACACCTACGGCAGATGCATCTGTAACATCGTTGTCGCCAGATGCACAATCAACACGAAAAAGACGTGGTAGACCACGTAGAGAAATTGTAGACATCTAATCCATTAAACCAGGCGGCGTTCGTGGACGCTTGAACGATTCTGCACACACAATAATAAATAACATTTTCCCCATTGAAATAATATGAATGGTTTTTTCAGGTGACAAACCGCGAGAACGTGCAGCCGAAAATAACGACACAAAATTATAATTAATCGGGGCCTTTATAGCAACCATTTTCGCTGCAGGTCTGATCGGAACCCCATATGTATCGTGTCCCCATGATATTAGCGAAAATGCTAATTCAGCAATGTTAACGTTATTAACGTATAAATCTAAACGTTGTGAACGGCGATAATCTGGTCCACCCCATGGAGGGTCCAAAAACACTATATCTTGCCTTAACATTCGCCATATTTGCAAATAATCTGCACATGTAATTGTTGTTTTATTAATAGTTTCTAACATAGTTATATTATTATACAACATTTGGACGCGTTGTTGCGAAATTTCTATGGCATTTACGTGCGCAAAATATTTACCAAATGACGATGTATTACCACCTACACATGCCATTGCATCTGTGATTACTAAATTAGATGCTGCCGATCCAAACCAATGACATATGATGCGTGACATTCTATCCGCAATGTCTGCTTCAGTAACAGAATACAATGATACAGTATCATATTGCAAATATGGACGAATTTCTGGGGTAACATTTTTCCATAATTGTTCAACTTTTGTAGCAGACATTAGTAATTTACAATGAATTATTTTGGTTCCGCTTAGGCTATGTTTTTGGCGTCAACTTGAAGGACGCGAACCTTTGCAACTTAGCAAAATGTTTCTTAAGAGGATTTCCCGCAAAGCGAGAAATCCTTGCCTCCCCCCAGAGCGACAAGGCAACTCTAAGATGCACACGTTATCCACTAATATAGAATGATTTTTCGGGTAACAACGCAGCCGTCATCGATGGTAACACTGTATAGCCGTTATCAATAATCCACGATAAAAACTCTGGCAATGATGCATACGTTACAAAATCGCCGTTTTCCGCAGTTAATGCATATATACAATTACACCCGGTATACTGTGTTAAACGTGATTTTGCAGGTTCAACTGATTTTACATGTGTTGCTAAAATACCTGCTGTTGGTGCTCTGTCAATCTTGTAAATATTACATGGTCTCGATTGACGAATATCATAGTACGCGAATTGTGAAACTCTATATAATGTCATTTATTATACCCTACTGTTTCGAAATTAAGCAACGCTTAATTTCGGAACACAACGTAAAACCCTACAGTTCCGAAATTAAGCATGTAGCTTAATTTCGGAACTGCAGGAATGTCTAATTCTCTAAAAATTGAATGCAAAACAATGATCATAAAGCAACTCTAAATAAAGGAACAATGTCAAATAAATGTTATATATGTGATAGCATATTGGAAGCAGGTGTTTGTGTCACGAATGGACACACATTCGAAGCAGACGCGGAAGGTAATATCATGTATACAGGTCGACGTCCAATGCATACAATCAAAAAATTTGCATATCCGCACGGCTATCTTACATATTTTTCCAAAATGCAATGTCAAATATGTTTGTCTTCGCTTGATGGATTACTTGATTACGATTGCAAGGAACCCTTGAAATGTGATGCAAATGGACATGAATCGTATTTAATGCGTGAATACCAAAATAATAAATGTTATGATGTAATTATTGTTGTTGATAAAGGCGTAAAAACACGAATTTCAACCGGACAAAAAGCATTTTAAAGCAGAATCCCAAATAATATATCTAAACCTAAAATGTACCAAATTGATGGAACCGGCCTGATACCTGGAACAACTTCGACTAATACATTATTCCATAAATATTTTCCTATGTATAACAATGCAATAAGCACACCGATCATTATGACAATGCTTACAAACACGTGTAAACCATTACCACCACGAACACTTTTAGTTGAAACATTTTTTGACACCATTTTTTACTTATTGGTAACTATTTAAATTTTAGATGCAGATATATGTTAAAAATGTGTGGAATTTGGGCGTTAATTGCATCAAAAACTGGCGTTGATGCCGCAACAGAAGAGGCAAAGCGCGCGTTGAACGCACGGGGTCCAGATGGATTCAGAACATGTTCTCCAACAGATAATGTTCATTTGTGCTTCACGCGTCTCGCTATTAATGGACTTAATGAACAAGCAATGCAACCATTTGTTTTGGGTACAAAATATGTAATTTGTAATGGTGAAATTTACAATCATCATGATTTAGAGACTCGACACGATTTTAGCGTTTCATCTGGTTCTGATTGTGAAGTTCTTCCACAGCTTTTTACTAAATTTGATACATTAACTGCTGTTCGTGCAATTGATGGAGTATTTGCATTTATTATGTATGACAAGTCTACTAATATTATGACTGTTGCACGTGACCCTTATGGTGTTAGGCCGTTGTATATTGCTGAGACTGCGAATGGGTTAGCTTTTGCTTCAGAATTAAAGGCGTTTAGTTCAGCCGTATCAGCGAGACATTTTCCACCTGGATGTATTGCACAATACAACTGCGCAAGCGGTGAGCAACTAATGATGCAACGTTATCATATAACTCCTTGGCTAAAATGTCCACTATTAGGAGATGCTACTATTGCACGTGTAGCATGTAGAATCGCTCTGGAAGATGCCGTTAAAAAACGGTTAATGTCTGATAGACCAATCGGATGTCTTTTGTCTGGAGGATTGGATTCATCGTTGGTTGCGGCACTTGTTGCGAAATATATGTCACCTGGATCACCACCGCTTCAGACGTTTTCAATTGGTATGCCAGGAAGCACTGATTTACATTTTGCTGCATTGGTAGCCAAACATATTGGTTCCAAACATCATGAAATTCTTGTGTCAGAAGATGATTTTTTCGCAGCAATACCTGAAGTTGTGCGCGCAATTGAGAGCTATGATATAACAACAGTTCGCGCAAGTGTAGGAAACTATCTTGTTTCAAAATATATTGCGACAAATACGGATATTCGTTGCGTTTATAATGGAGATGGTAGTGACGAATGTTGCGGGGGCTATATATATTTTTACAATGCACCATCTAATGAAGAATTTGATGCAGAATGTGGTAGATTATTAGATGATTTACATATGTTTGATGTTTTACGAAGTGATAGGACTATTTCATCAAATGGTCTCGAAGCACGAACACCGTTTTTAGATAAACAATTTGTTGCGACGTATCTCAGTTGTGCAACTGAATTGCGCCGTCCTATTGTTGATAAACGCGTTGAAAAACAATTATTGCGAGAGGCGTTCGATCCGACATTTGGATATGAAACAGAACTTTTACCACGTGAAGTATTATGGAGAACAAAGGAAGCATTTAGTGACGGCGTTTCATCAAAAACGCGTTCATGGTATCAAATTATTGCTGAAAAAATGGAAGATGGCGTTAATCCTAAGATATTGCCAGAATGGAACACGCCATATACGGCAGAATCGACCTGGTATAGAAATATGTTTGATGACTGTTATAAGTGGGCTGAAAAAACAATTCCATATTTTTGGTTGCCGCGGTGGTGTGGTGATGCAAGGGATCCATCTGCAAGAACATTAAAAATTTACCCTACTATTCCGAAGGCTTCGCTAGAATAGGTTTGACGTTTGAACATGATGATATTATTCACCAGACACTTGAGTATGTTCGCGCGAATCGATATTCAAATGCAGACGCCCATGAAGTATCTTCTTCGTCAGTAATTTCTATTGCAAATTCACTATGTTCTTCATCACCACTAAATTTAGAATTTTCGGATTGAATCCACTTATCGTAGTCATATTTCACGAAATCAATTAATTTTTGTCGTAATACATCAATACAATTCAACAATAATCCTTTGTATGGCGTGGTCAGATCGAGTGGTTGAACGCTTAATTTTTTAGATCCACCGATAAATCTTGAACATTCAAATAGGCATTCACTCTCAGATGCAATAATTAATTCCGAACATTTGTATAAAATTGCGTGCGTCTGTTCAAGCAACATATACTTATTTACTTTAATTTTTGTTGATTCGCATGTAATTATAAAACGTTTACTGTCTTTGTCTGCTTCAATATTAATCGAATAAATTAATGTTCGCGCAGGTATGTTTAGCGTTATGTTGAAAATGGTGGCCATTGTTTTATGTTTACATATAAATAAAAATAAATAGTTTCAATTATGGAACCACCTTATTATTGCTATTTGCTACAATCAACCGATGGCAAAACATATGTCGGGGTAACAATTGACTTGAATCGCCGATTAAGACAACACAATGGGGAAATTTGTGGGGGCGCATCTGCAACTCGTGGCGGAGTTTGGCGGCGTATTTTACATGTTGCAGGATTCCCTTCACAAGGAGAAGCCTTACGATTTGAATGGGCTTGGAAACATATTAGTAGACAGGCTAAAGGTATTACATCGCTTGAACGTCGACTGAATGCATTGGATACACTTCTTGCATCCGAACGTTCAACTAAAAATGCGCTCGCATTCGCAGAATATCCGACGGCACTTGTTGTTAACGACGAGCGCCTTTACTCTGAGCCCGAATTCGGTTGCGAATTGACGCAGATTGTTCATCAGTCTTCTCCTTAAGCGCTGCTATTTTTTCAGCAAGTGCATCAAGTTTTCTGTGTGCGTGCTCCGCTTTGCGAATAACTCGCTCTTCTGTATTAACTTTGTCCGAAAGCATGCGAAAGATTGATGGATATCTTACAATCATACCACCAAATCGATTCTGCCCGCGTTGTTTTCTCGTTGCATCATCCATAACAACTGGAATATCATTTTTCGAAAGATTTTCACAAACATATTTGAACGATTGTTCAGCAGATGAATGTGTTTCAATGAGTTTGATTAGTTGTGTTGGTGTGATTTTCACAGTAAATAAGTTAATATCTGCTGGAAACGTTTCCATCCAGACGGCGCCATAGTATACTCTCATAATTCCGCGAATTTGTTCCGGTGTACAATGACCAAAATTAATAACCTTATCAATACGTCCAGGACGTATCATTGCATCATCTGGTGCAAAATATTTCATATCATTCACAGTTATAAATGTTAATCTCCCAAAACAATCAGTAATTCCATCAAGAAATTGCATAATTGTATGTTTAGTAATTATGTCCAAATAATCATATGATCGTACATCTGAAGGAATGCCTAATCTATCATAGTCTTCCAACAGAACAATATGGCGCGATTTGATTGCAATGTTATTGATATCAATAATAAGTCGATTAAATTGATTTGGGTCACGTAGAATTGGCGTTAAATTGAACGAAAATACAGGTATATTATACATATTTGCTAAGATTTTCGCAACACTTGTTTTGCCAGTTCCAGGCAATCCCGCAAGTAAATACCCGCGTTTATATGATTTACCAAGAGAATTGTAATATGTCTCCGCATCCATAAATGTGCGGACATCATCAAATAATTCACGACGAACTTCATCTGAATAAACAGTATTTTCCATCGTTTTGTTTGTAAGCGCATACGATGGTGTCCATTCTGTTTGTTCACATTTATTGCTGTTTTGAGCAGCTTTTTTGTCAAATGAAATATTTTGATAAACAGTTATGAATGTGGTAGTTGAACCCAAACATCTCTGAATATACAACACATATTCTTTTAGCATACCATATGAAGCCCGTGAGCATATCTGTATATGTTGCACAGATGCATCATTATACACCGTAAAATATACGGTTGATTTAATTGGTGAATCGTCCGTGGGTTTTACACGAATTTTCATAGGTTTGTGTGCATCAATAATTAGCACATTTTCTCCATGTTTTTCAACATATCCAACCGATTTGATTTTGCAAAGATGCGTTTGTATCAAATACTTCGCAACTTTGTCAAATGTTTCTGTATTTGCACTTTCTGGGCGTTTAGTGAGAAGTAGTGTGTTATATCCCAACAAATACCATACATTTTCGTAGATAGATGCCAGATTTGTCGAATAATAAGACAATATCGCGAAAACGATTAAGCCTAATTCAATATATAAACCCGCTTCTTTAGAAATCAGTTCATTACGGAACAAGAAGAAGAATAATTCATTAAATATCATGTTTGTATTGGTGAATAATGATAATTTGAGTATAATTTGGCAGTTTCAATATTGAAGGGATAGCGACATGCATCTCCCAATGATAAATATGTATGGTGTATATGTACCCCTTTTATACCTACAAAATGCATCGTTTCCGCCTGTATGTTTAACAAATGTCTACACAGTGGCGGCGAATTTTCGTGTGGATTCAAGTGATTTAACGAAAATCAACCGCAGTATTGATGTTATACCACATGTGCATTTTAGGCGTAAATATTCAGTTGAAATGTTATTACACCAAGGAATATTTAAAATGCCGATTTAAAGAAGTTGTACATATTTAGAATAAGCCTCTTGAAAATCTGTGGCATTTCTTCTCTTCGGGGAAGTGAGTACTTTATTGTGCTAAAGATTTTTAAAATAAATTCTTAAAAAGCATGGTAGCTAAAAAGCAAAATTACCCATGTTTTAAATATTCTTGTGAATATTTTTATATAAGCTTTTGTATAATTTAACACCTAAGGTGATAAATTATATGAGAGAAAATTTCCTGAAACTTTTCAAATAAAAGTGGAAGGAAAGGCATTCACTCTATTTCAAACTTAGAGAAAAAGCTTGCCTATCACATTGATTTTACACTAAAGAACATTTATTATGTCGGCATTTTAAATCTTCCTTGGTGTAACAGATGTTGTTATTTTCAATATGCCTGCAGATTCACCTATATCTGAGGAAGAAATGAATACAAACGATGTTCTGCGAGTATTATTGGGCGAACAAACAATATCATTTATGGATAAAATTGCTGCAACTTTGCAACAATTGCAAATTGTACGTCATTATCCGCGCAAAATTGACTTGTATGGTCTTCAACCGCGTATTATTGCTATGGAATTCTCAGATGAAAATATGAAAGAAGATTAGATTGCCAGCAGCTACACGCAGCAACCTGATGACCCCACAGAAAAGGGGGTTATAGGGGGAGGACGCGGATTTTCTACTTTGCAAGGATTTTCCGCAAAGCGGAAAATCCTTTTAAGAAAATCCTTGCCTCCCCCAAATTGAAATATCCTATTTTTTCATTGGTAATAATCATAAACATTCTATCCTGCAACAATCGGCGAAAATGGAGATGCCTGCTGTGCCTACGACTTTTGTTGGGGTGACGCGCACTGACATGAAGGAGAATACGTTCATCGAATTCAAGCACAATTTCAATCCTGCTGTCAAGAAGAACAGCAAAAAGTATCAACAAACGATTTGTGCATTCTTGAACACTAAGGGCGGAATTTTGTTCTTTGGTATTGAAGATGATGGTGAAGTGACAGGTATCCCAAATGGCCATAAGTCAATTGATGCAATTCGCCTATTTTGCGACAATGTTATTCGTTGTTGTCTGACTACAAATTGCGGACGGTTGCCATACGAGGTAATCCATGTGTATGAAATTCCATTTACAGTAGACAAGTCCGTTGTAGCAGTAAAATGCACACGACCTGCATCGGAAACCAACATTTATCGCCTAATTAGCGATGAAACGGCATACTATCGTGCAAATGCAAGCACTTTGAAGTATATTCTACCAGATGAACCAGAGTTCAAAAGTGCAAGCGCATCGCTTCAAGCGCTTGGTGGTTATCTATCCGCGCTTGACATTGAAAAGCGCAATCTTACATCTAAGGTCGAAGAGCTAACTGCAGAACTGGCGAGCTTGCGGCATCGGCACACTCTGCCGTCTGACGCAGTTGTTATTACAATTGATGGAGGAATTCCAATGACACTACCAAAAAAGAACAATCTGTCAATGACAGTTTTCTCTATTATGATTATTGTAGCAATGTTTATTGTTGCAAACATTAAATGAGTATTGAAAGTGTCATCAGTCGGTCGATTTCAGAATTTTTACACCAAGGAATATTTAAAATGCCGATTTAAAGAAGTTCTACATATTTAGAATAAGCCTCTTGAAAATCTGTGGCATTTCTTCTCTTCGGGGAAGTGAGTACTTTATTGTGCTAAAGATTTTTAAAATAAATTCTTAAAAAGCATGGTAGCTAAAAAGCAAAATTACCCATGTTTTAAATATTCTTGTGAATATTTTTATATAAGCTTTTGTATAATTTAACACCTAAGGTGATAAATTATATGAGAGAAAATTTCCTGAAACTTTTCAAATAAAAGTGGAAGGAAAGGCATTCACTCTATTTCAAACTTAGAGAAAAAGCTTGCCTATCACATTGATTTTACACTAAAGAACATTTATTATGTCGGCATTTTAAATCTTCCTTGGTGTAACAACATTTGACATTCAACCAAAGACCGCGCCATTATTGTTACGTATTGAGCCATTTAATGTCAGTATTCATGAATTATTTTATCATGTATATATTGTCAAGTATTTTCCGGTCACGCAGTTTTTTAGAGTGGAGTATCGTAAAGGCGAAAAAACTTACACAACGTTGCGTTCACCATCAGATGCAACAATAACCATTTTAGATAGCTATAATCAATCTATTTCAAGTCATCCAGATTGTGAAAGGATACAAATACAAGTCGCACCTGAAGGCATTGTGGATTTACTGGTTGAAATGTTAATCGGTCATTCGTATAAATATGGATGGCATCCAACTACAACAGGTGTTGGTTTGAAATGTGCCATTCTTAAAGATGAAAAAGAATCATTTGTTTTAGAACCACTTAAAACATTAACTGGCATTGCTGCCCTTAGTTTTCCAGTTGGAACAGACTTGCCAACTGTATTTGCATCTGAAATTCGCAGACGAATTAATATAATTAAATCTATTGAAAAAGTCAGTGCCAGCTGACTTTTTCTTCCCGAATAAATCGTGCATGCACGATTTATTCTATTGAAAAAGTCAGTGCCAGCTAACGCAAATTATTTAGTTCGTAACTCCGCAACACCATGTGCATATACACATTTTGTACCAAATGGACAAGAGCCGGATGAAGCCCAATGTTGACATAGTGCAGTTTTGCATCTTGGATCAGTTAACCGCGCAGCAGCTTTTGCATCTGTAGTTTTGACTTGTGTGACTGCTGATGCAGCCGAACGCGCTTTTATAACAGCTGCAGCGGTTGCAACAGATGCAGGAAGTTTTGAAGCTGGTGGAGTTGTAGTGGCGGTTGGAGATATTGTTTTTCTTGCTCTTGGTGGAGTTAATGATGCTTCTCTTTCTTCCATCGATATAACATGGTCATATTTACATGTTTCAGCATATGGGCATGTTCCACGTGAGAAATTTCCACATGGATGTGCGAAAACACAATTGAATCCTTTTGTACATGATTGTTTTAAGTAGTATTGACATACAATTTTAGTTGCTGCTGGTCCTGTAAGAGTTGTAACTGTTTTACAATATAAATTCTTTTTAGGTGGCGCAGCAACAGGAGCAACGGCAACATGTGATGTTGCTGCTACTGCGCGGCCAAATCTATCAGCTGCAAAAGATGCATGTGTTAACACTGAATCCCATGTAAGAGATACATCAGACATTCCAGTAAAATCCGTATTTGCAACATCATTATAGATAAGACAGGTGTGAACACCCGTTGAACGTGTATTGCGTATTGCATCTGCAAAGTCGCGATCGCCGGAAACAAGTACTGCCCAGGCTGGTGGTGGTTTGACACCTTCTATAATATGACGCTGCAAACGACGTATTACAAATTCATATAAATCATCTTTTAGTTTGTTGTCTACGCTATTTTCTTTAATGCCTGTATCTATAACATTTGCACCATATGAACGAAGACTCGTTTTATCTGTATCACGCAGATTTTGCCTATGATATGCATGAATAGTAACAGGACCTGATGCTCCAGTGACAACGCGTATCATATGTTCAAGTGAACGCATTGTTTCAGCTGCACTGGGTTGTGATGGTTGTGGTGGGAATGGTAAATGACAATTTTCCGTATCCCAGAATACATCAACAGCAAGAGTTGGTAAAGGTGTAGTACTAGAGGACGGTGCAAGAGATGCAGTTGGATGATAAAATGCACAAGGAAGACCTCGTGGACAATCACCAGTCTCAATCCATTCAGGACAGACCGGTAATTTGTCAGGAAGAACAGCTCCAATATTTAATAGGTTTCTTAACGTAGAATTATGTCTTAGGCCACATGGGCGGTCTTTGCCACAGAAAGCAGAAGGTGACAAGAATGCAGCACAATCAATTAGTACAGAGTCCATATTTATAACCAACTTATTACTTAATTATATCGCGCGATTTTTTAAGTCAATTTTTGGTCGTAACGCGTGCGCGCGCATGCGCGCATGAGCATTAAAAATGTTGCATATGAGCGCTATTCTTTTGGTTTTATGAGAATAGTTTCACCAATTAGTCGATATTCATCATCTTTATCGCATGTTTTCCAGAAAGTACCAACAATACGAATTTCGTCATCTTCATTAATTTTTGCATTATTAACTCTATGTTCTGAACATTTGTATATTTCACCTGTTTTTACATTTATATATGTAGTTCGTTTAGTGAAACTTGTTTGTTTCGGATTATACACACGCAATTCAGATGTTTTTGGAAGTTTAAGTGCATCATATTTTGCCGTCTCTGTCAATGGAATGGAACAAAATACAGATGATTTGGGAAATTCATTCATTTTCACATAACCTGTATCGAATTTTTGATTGGTTTTATTATATTTCAAACCATCCAACACTGTTGTGTAAGGGTCGTTGCGTTTTGTCCATTTCATTATGTAATTTGTGACAGATTTATCAACATACTCATCATTATGTTCAATCATATCTACAGATATTGGACCCAAAATATTTGATAGTAAAGCAAGCTTATTATAACTTCGTCTATATATATTACATAGGTCAATTGCTTCTTCTGTCGTTGTTGGTTCGGCGGTAAATACAAGAGGTTGGAGTGGTTTACAATGTGATCGAACCGTAGTTTCATTCACAAATGTAAACCCTTTCCGCTTGTATTTTTCAATGCGATATGCTTGAATATTTTCAATGTCTGTCCAAGGTACAATTCCTGTTATCATACAATAAATAAAATCAGCACTACATAACAACATTGGTGCATCTGTTTTATGATTCCATCCAATACTAATATGAACCGCAGGCATATCAAAATTCATTAAGATTTCTTCATGACAGGTTGCTGTGCAATTTATGAGTTGTATATTATGTGGATTACCAATCGTTGCAAAATTCATTATTGCATATTTTCGCGCAATAAGTACGCTTCTATTTTCGGGTCCTTTGATAAAATCAATAAAATCATTGCGAAATTTCGTAAAAGATGCTTCACATCTTGCATATGGCGCCCACATATCAACATCTGCAGCACCTTTGCCACGTGTTTCATGTAAGCTAACCGCATCAAGTGTTGCACCTCCTGCAATTGATAATGCAGAATGTGAACGCATAAATGCAATCAAAGCATCTGTTGGTAAAGCCATCATTTCTGCAAGTTTTCTGAAAATGACGTTAGTATCTGTGATTATTGGTGCACCAAGCGCAGCAGGCCATGATGCATTTGCAATATCTAAGAATTGCAATTCACCTGTGCGTTCTGTTAGTTTTCGTTGCCAATTGACAAGCAGCCGTAATGCATCTTCTGGTTCAAATAGTTCAACTATTTTTGCAGGAATATCGCGAACCGATGCAACATTATTTGATAAAAGTAACTCAATCGCATTTACTTCACATGCCGCATGCATTGTTTCATTGGTTATAGGCCAATCTGATGATGCAATATAACGTTGTAAAACTTTTATTATGTGGTTAATCTCATAAATATCGCATAATTCACTCATAATGCACACATCATCTGTGGTTAAATCTGTAAATGTTGGCGCATTTGAAACTACTTGTGTCCAAAAGTTTGCCCACAATAAGCAATCATGTTCGTTAGTAATTTTCATTAAACTTGTTGGTTTCTGAATTATAACAGATTGCATACTTTCTGCAAATTCTCCAGCAATTAAAGCGCGTAACACTTCGCTGGTCGCACAAACAATTTCTCGCGGGAGTTCTTGCGTTTTGCATAGAGTTCCTTCAAGTTGAAATGTGATTGTGGCGGCCATTCATACATATTTTGTGTATATGATACTTGTATGTTTCAATATTGGGCAAGGTGAAAAAATCGACATTTTTTATATAACCTTCTTGCCTGTGTGTTATTTAGCCACAATTTCAAGGAAACTATTAATTTTCCCGCATATTGTTTCGATTGACATTTCAGGTGTCAATTGACATACGGGGAGTGATGTACTGGCAACCCATTTATCATGTTGTTCACCCAGGCGTTTAATATATTCAATATTAATCGTTTCCTCTCCGGGACGCGAACGTATGCCAATGCGTTCATGCGATAATTCAGGCGTTGTTGCCAGATGTATAATACCAGAAATGGGGAATAATTTATCATAATATGTAAACCATTTCAAATATACTTGCCATTCTAATTCGGTCATTTTCCCCTCATTATGTAACATTTCTGCAAATACAAAACGGTCGGTCAAGAGTGAGCGTTCTGTTATGATATATGCGGGGCGCGCAGCAGGTTCCATTGCTTTCCATTCTTCGATTATTCGAGTAGTTTCCATCATTCGTGTCAAAAGCGCGCAGTTTTGAAACAAATACGACCACCGATTCATATCTTTGTAAAATAGACTTAGCATTGTTTCACCTCTTTCATCGGCCAATGTCATCCATTGACTAACAGGTTCTAGAACAACTAATACATTTTTCAGGGTTTTATCAAGATGTTCAAGAAGTGTTGATTTCCCTGCTCCGATATTTCCATCAAGTGTTATTATTATTGGTATGGTTGACATATGTGGATGACCTTTTCCCCACAACTTTTTATGTTCAATTTTTTCGGTGTGGCACGCGTCACGCGTATTGGCTAACTTTGTGTTATTTATTAATCATACATCTGCATAAAGGGCGCAAAAATTACTTTTTTGGCCAACAAATTTGTTTAATCTATAGAATAAATTGGCTATTATGCGAATAATTCTATAGTTTTTAAGTAATAGCGTAGACTACCGAAATTAAGCTACACTGAAAGTGTCAGAATTGTCCACCTTTGGTGGACAATTCTTTCAACCCCATTCTGGCGAAGCCAGAACGAGGGTGTATTACCCGACAATAAATTCTGAAAAATTGAAGCCTGTATATTTTAATTATATCGTAAAATACTAACCAACGCATACCCACGTACCTACGCACTCACGTACACCTAAACAAGATGGCGTCCATGGTGTTGATGCAAGTGGTGGCGAAGCTGGAGGCTGAGAACCAGGCAGCGAAGCTGGAGGCTGAGAACCAGGCAGCCAAGCTGGACGCGGCGCGCGCTGAGCTGGAGGCTGAGAACCAGGCAGCCAAGCTGGACGCGGCGCGCGCTGAGCTGGCTGCGCTGCGCGCTGAGCTGGCTGCAGCACGTGCTGCGCCTGCGGTGCCTGCGGTGCCTGCGGTGCCTGCGGTGCCTGCGGTGCCTGCGGTGCCTGCGGTGCCTGCGGTGGCTCGTGATGATCTGCCACACGACGTCCCGACATATGAGGAACGGATGGCCGCCCGGTACGGTAATCTCGCGCCCATTATGATGACAATCAGACGCAGGCATTAGGCATGTTTGCTTATTTTTATTGTCCGACATGTTTCAAAAAATTGCAGGGCTATGTTTTTAATTAGATTGTAAAGTATATCGTGAACGCCTGTGTTGCCCTAAGCAATTCTACGCCAATTCAAAATGTCGGAGATGTGCATTGCGGTCGGCCCGTCGGTCACGTGGGCGTGCTGTTTCTCAGTTGTGACTACGAAAGTCATGACGTCGGCGTATTTCCCAGAGCATAGCAATGCAATCCAAGTTGCGATCGAGAATGTGAAGGCTACTGGCGTTAATACGTCAAGTGTACATGCCATGCTTGATGCAGCGGAAGCTGTCGCACAGCGCACCACGTGCGATGACATTTCGAAAGTGCGCACAGAGCCATTAATCTTCGGCATTCCTGGAGTTGCCATGGCGAAGTGCGCTGCATTCAAGAAGTTGGCGGATGACGTGCCACTGAGTCTGCGGGGCCCTCTCGTTGCTGCTGTAGAAGCTGCTGTAGAAGCTGCGGTGAAGGACTTGTGCGCACTTGAGTCTGTGATGTTCGAAGCATACTAATTGTGTAGCGCTCTTTTTTATTATTGTATGGTGTTAATTGGTTTACCGTAATGGTTGCATCATTTTTAATACCAGTACATTGCGGACCCGAGAATAAACTTTTAAATACTACAACTCATATTAATCCATCAATTGCATATTTTTTAAAAGTACATCGACGACAAACGCGATATGCTCGCCAACCAGTGAAACTGGAATTTAGCTCCGTTCCTGATTTTGGTATTCGCGCAACAGTGCCATTAGTTATCAAAGGAGAACTCATTCATCGTATATGGGTTGTTGTTACATTGCCAGACATTTATAGTATACAAGATGCAACAGCGGCACGTGGTCCACATTTTACATGGGCGAATGATATCGGACATGTAATTATTTCATCGGTTGAATTAGAAATAGGTGGTGTTATTGTTGAAACCCTTGATGGTTTAGCCCTTGAACTGATTGATGAGCTTGAAAATACATATGAAGAGTCACATAGAATTAGTGGACTTATTGGTCGAACAGGAAGTGGATTCACCGAAACAACGCGTGTCACACGTCCTTTAGTCATTGGTTTACCATTTTGGTTTACACGTCATATACAAGATTCTCTTCCTATCGAAGCAATGCCGGTTGATGTTGTTAGAATACATATTATATTTCGGCCTGCTGCACAATGTTTTTATACGGATTCACGTGTCAACGGAGCTATATGGCCACTGTTAGGTTCATCGCTATATGTGGAAGATGCATCTGGTGTACCAGTCGAAGGTATACCAGGCGGAACATTTAACGGTCGGGCTGTTGCGACAATGCCAACGCGATTGACACTTGGTGAAACATTTGTTCTTGCGGAGTACATTTTTCTTGACAAACCAGAAGCAGCAATGTTACGGGCAAGTGAATTAACATATATGGTTAGGCGACATGTTGCTGTTCCAACTGTGCCAGCGAGTGCGCTTTCACAAAAAATACAGATTCGTATAGGTGGTATGTTACAAGATTTACGTTGGGTCATACAACGTACAGATGTTGTAACAATTAATTCATGGATGTGGTTCGCACGTGATTTAGACAATGCGCGGTCTGAACCGCTTGCGGCCGCGAGCATCCGGTTCAAAACGCTTGAACGAAGTACGGCCGATGCAGATTTTTATAGAACAATTATTCCAGTAATGAATTTCACAAAAGCAGCCGCATACGGACGATATGTGTATGCAGCTGCTTTTGCGGCGGATTGTATTGCGCGTGAGATTACTGGAGCTGCAAACATGGATAAAATTGTTGAATGTGAAATGGAAATGAAATATAAACCGGCCCTTGATGGCAGTATACCACCATATCAACCGCTGATTTATGCAACAACTGTGTCAGTGTTAAAAATATTTGGTGGACGAGCGGGATTCCTTTGGTAGGGGACATCAGGTTGCTGCGCGTGGCCGCAATGCGGCCATGCTCGCAACCTGCCTCCCCCTTTAACCCCCTTATAAGTTTATGCTCGCTCCGCTCGCTTTTTTACCGCTCACTACGTTCTTGGGATGGTTTTCCAAAAATGTATAAATATTAATTTTAGAGAAGCATAGAATTATTTTTTGCCAACTTTTAAACACGTCGCCCCGCTCACTACGTTCGCGGTAAAAAAGCTGAGCGAGCTTAAACCTTATAAGGGGAAATCAGCCTCTTAGGCCCGCTTTGCGGGCCTAAGAGGCTGATGTCTTCACATGGAATATGGGGAAGAAAGTGTGTAAGCACACTTTTGTCTCTCTTTCCTGAATAGAATCAAGCGAAAATATAGATGCTACGTAGGCTGTGGCAATTCAGCTATTTTGTCATACATTCGACGACGCATAGCACGCAATATATCTCCACAAAATAGCAACAAAATCGCAGATGGACAAAGCGTTGCAAACATAAACGATACAATGCCATAATATGCAGAAACGTAAAATATCATAAGAATATTTGTAATAATACACCAGTGTCCAAACGCAGTATATATGAATATGCTAAACGTCAATAAGTTTGGCATAGTTTTCCTAACAGAGATTATTGTTAGTATTTCAGTGATAGTCAAGATAGCAAAGAATAACCAAATCATACTTTGAAAGAATGTAGGATGTAATATGTTATAAACACATATACCAAAACTATATAAATATGGTATGCTTGTTAGGATAATTGCAATAATATCATTACTTGCAAAACCTCTAATTGTACTATTGTAAGCTTTACGAATATTTACGAAATAATCATGCACAACTTTAGTTGCCATTTCAATACAAAATGAGTAATATAGTATGTTCGGTTTCAATTTGGGGAACCCCCGCACATTCGAACGACTTTTCCCCCATACCCTAAAAAACCGAAATTAAGCTACATGCTTAATTTCGGGACACAACGGTATTCCTCACGCAAAGACAGAAACCACTCGCAGGAACGCATATTCAACATTTTAACATTTTTACTTCTTTACAAGGGGATATTGTAGACTTTTGCCCCCAAAAAATTGAAACCCGTTATAAAACATTAATCATCTTTTACTACCTATTTACCTCCTTCACTGAAAATGGCGGCTATTTTCCCGTTTATTACCATTGATTCTGAGAACAACATCGAATGCATCTATTCGAAACAATATGAATCGCGTCCCTTCGATGCAATTCCCATCCCTGTAGGTTCTGACTTAACAAGCAAATATGACATTCGTACACGCTCCGATGTTAAACAGGAGCCTTCAATTAGTGGACATGATTGGGTGTACTTCGTTGTTCAACAAATGACGCTGACCCATCCATGTGGAATTTTATGGAAAGTTGTCCGTTTTGAAAATTCGCGCAGCGATGCTATCGCATATGCTGCATTGAATGGCTTAGTTGTGTTTGCAACTAAATATAATGATTACATTGGACATTCGTTACGCATAATTCATGGATTTGTTATGTAATAAATTAATTTTTTATTTGAATTTAATATGTTCCATATCTACGTGCATCAGAAGCTGCGGCAGCTTCTGATGTTGGAAACCAAGCACCAGTACTATTATATTCTCCAGCAGCTGCAGGAACCATTGTAGCATGTCTACGTGCATCAGAAGCTACGGCAGCTTCTGATGTTGGAAACCAAGCACCAGTACTATTATATTCTCCAGCAACTGCGGCAGCTTCTGTAGATGGATAAAATGCACCATTGGCACCTTGAATTAGAACTTTTCTTGGCACAAATTCAGCAGCACGAGGATTTAACTTGCGTTTTACTGGTTCCGGTATTGTATGAATATATGACTTATATATAAATAAGAATGGATTTTCAGCTTCAATCCTAAATTTATAGTTCATATATGCATCTTTAAACAATTTATTAACTGTTGGATAATTTTCAGCTGCGCGAAATAATCTATCTAATACTTTTTCAGTTAATTTAGAGGAAACCGTTGACAGATTTATTCCTTTTTTCGTAAGTACTGACAAGTATTTCAACATTTCAAGCAAGTGTTTAACCGATACATCTTTAGTTTCATATGTTATTCCACTAAAGATTGGAGAAATCCTTGCATTCGCAAAATCAGTAAATTTTACGATATCTGCAGAATTACCTGTAATAAATTTATTAAGCGTAATAGTATCGTAATTAATCGTGATTGAACGTAACACATTCGTTGAATCTTTAAGTGATTCATAATTAAATTCTTGTATAGCTTTCATTGCATGAACAAGTGTTTTCAAATCAGCTTTGAGTACATTTGCATCTGGGTCTACTTGTGAATTTGAGAACATTAAATCGAGTTTTATTGGATCAATAAACACATATTGATAAAATGTTGCAGAGTTTTTATATTTATTGACTAAGTAATTATTCATGTATCCAATCACTTGATCTACAGTCTTAACATCCAAGCCTGGTTTTTCAGGGTTACGTTGTTTAACAAATGTGTCCGGCAATTCAACAAATGTATACAAATTTCTTGATTCAGAAAAGGCATTTAGAGTTATAGCTATACTAAATGTGCTTGATGTGTCAACATCAAATCTTGGAAATTTATGTGATATTTCGCCAATGTAATCATTTGATGCTTTTGCCGTATACAAATCTTTTTGCAAAACACCAATACCTGGTAATCCCAGCGAAAATGATATTTCACTGGTGTTTGTTGATTTATTAAACATCAAAAATGTTAATAGTTCCAATTTACCATTAACTATACGATATGGTACCATGCTATACCGACTTAATTCATGTGATGCATCGGTAGTAACATACCGCGATCTTTTAAATGTCGTTTTTTTGCTGTTAGCTGCACGTTTTGTACGACGAGTAGTTGAAGCTGGCATTTTATTATTTAGTATATTTTATTTAGAAGCACTCCATACAAAAACCTTATTATACAAATAAATTATGGACACAATTATCGCTCGGTCAGACGTCGAGGCTTTTTCACATATTCCAGATTTATTCAAATCAGACGCAGCTGCAAATACACTTGATTACATATTTAACTACTTAGGACACAAGTCTCTTTTGATTGTAAAAGAAAATGGCAGGATATTTCAGATTAAATTACGTCCAACACGTCTGGGCGCACATTATGTTGATTATTTACCGCAGAATCTTAAACATAAAGAAAATATTCGCATTTTAGGATGCATTGCTAAAGAATTCGATGAATCTAAACCTGATGATGATATGGTGACTCTTAACATATTTCAAAAATATGGTACAGATGTTGACGATGGCATTTACTTCGTTTCCCCAACAGATTCTCTCATATTACGGAAAGATTTAACTGATCCATGGATTCATGTTGTGCGTTCACGTACATTGCCCATAACAACTAAGAGTCACGCATTTTTACCAATATTGGCTATGAGTAGTCATCGTGATTATCGCGATGTTCCAATTGTTGATTATGATGATTACTTGTTTATTGAAGCTGCACAACGTGGAACACCTGAATTCACGGATGCTGATGTTAACCTCATATGGGAAACAAAACGTTCCTTAGCTGTATTTCGTGGTAGTTCAACTGGATGTGGATGGACTGCCGCAACTAACACCAGATTAGGTGCCGTTAAATTATCAAAAACTGCACCAAAACTACTTGATGCACAGTTGACTAAAATAACAGCGATGGAGAAATTCCATATAGATGCAGGACCAGGATTTGTTTCACGTAGTGATTTTAAGGCTGGTTCGGCAATTGATTTTGTTCGTTTCAGTGATTACAAATACATTTTACATATTGATGGAAATGTTGCTGCATATAGACTTGCTAAAACAATGTTACTTGGTAGCGTAATTTTACTCGTCGAAAGCGGTTCAACGCTTTGGTTTCAGCATCATATGAAGCCCGGTGTTCATTACATTCCTATCAAAGAAGATTTGAGTAATTTGTTAGCGGTAATTAGATGGTGTCAAGCAAATGATGTATTATGTAAACAAATTGCTCAACAAGGACGCGCGCTGGCGAAATGGGTATTAACGCCTGAAACTGTTCGCCGTGAACTTGCTATTGCTACACGATTGGCAAAGTTTGAAGCCATTTGGGGAACATAAGTCTACTGTTGCGATTGAGTAAACTTTTGTCCCCCCCCAAAATTGAAATCCCCGCATTTTAATCAATTCTAACTAATTATCAGCATAATGTCCGATAGAATCGAGATATTGTCACTCGGTGTGATGCAACATAGCTTGCGTTCTGCTCCAATTTGCAACATTATCACACCAATATGCATTGCAGAATTCGAAGATGGTCGTCGACTAATACGTGATGGTCATCATCGTTGTGTACATTTGTATCTATCTGGTAGAACACATTTGGAACCAGGTGAATATGTTATAGAACACTATACGTATGAGCTATGGATGCATCCAAGTATAGAAAAAGAGTTCTACACACCACACAATCCACGTATGGAAATTCGTAAAGCAGACTTTAAAGCACACATTGATGCGGTTAAACATATTCTTGTTGCATCTGGTTCAGATGCAGCATTAGACTATATTGCATCTCATCGTGCAGATTATTGTGTAAAAAGACACAGTGATACACTTACTATCCATGATGTTGCGGTTGAATCTGGATTGGTGGAGCGATGTTAATAGATGTTTCGCTTTCTGGATCATTAATGGGATCAAATTGTTTACCATATGAATAACGTGGAGGCGACAGACACCGAAAATGGATTAAATCGATATCAACTAATATTGTAGCCGATACTTTTTATGGTATGGAAGCCATTTTAATATATCCATATTTCAGAATATACAGATTTAATACATCGCCTAACGTACTCCTAAAACTAAAGATGTTCTTTAAAGCGTACTTTAAATACTAATCTTTAGTTAAAGAAGTGTTGTCTTTTTGGGCTGTGTCGGGCCCATTTGTTTGCACTAAATTACGCTAAGCGAATTATTGTACAAACAGGAAACCGCTTTATTTTCATAGAGCGGAAACTAAGCATTTATTTTGTATTTTAAGTTTTTTCTTTTTATGCTTAGGAACTTGTTCGGCATGCTAACAACACCCGAAGATGTACGATAACATATATAGCCGACAAAAAGGAAAGTCAGCTGAAGCTGACTTTCCTTTCTACATCTCCTACCAAGTTACTTACTATATGAGTTAGTCATTTAAGCTGATTTTAAATCCTAATTACGCCTTAATACCTAAGATTTTGAATTAGGATAATTATACATATCGATTTTTCTTGAACAGTTAACATATCAAATCTGAAATATATTTGAATATATATTATGTATGTCAATTTTTAGCGGAGTAAATCGTGTGTCACATCTGCAATTTCATCACGAATTGTAAGTGCAAGCCGGCGATGTCTCGCAAATTGCAAAAGTATACGCCATTTTCTACGTTGAAATGCGTGTTCAAGTGTTCTTGTAATCAATTGACTTGCTAAGTCTTCTATGGTATTCCCAATCATACTCAAAAAATTGATCGGCGCGTCCATATGATACAATTTCCTGCATTAAAGTAAATATTGAATGTAGTCTTTAATATGTACTTTTTTTCACCAAGGAACATGTATCTGCTTCTAAAAGAATCTTGCGTTAATGTCGGAGAATTACACGATATTCGATACACGGACAATCCTAAAGAATTGTCTGGCATTAGAATTATAAGTGAGCTAAATATCGGCTATTTTATTCCCCTTGATTCTAAGTGGCAATATATTTGTCGCGTTTCAATTCCGTCAGAAAGCAAGTGCAAACCATACGGACATGCATTGCTAGCAAATCGCATTATAGTTGAAGAAGTAATGCCAATGGCTAACTATTTACGATGTTTAACAAATGAGGAACTCACGCATATGCTTCACAAAACTGCACCTCAGGCAATTCGTGATCAATGTGAATTCGTTCATGCATGTGATGCAGAAATTTATGATGCATCAATTAAATTTAGTGATAATGGACGATATATTGAAAAACAATATGATTTTCAAAGCACCGTAGAGTACCGAAATTAAGATACACTGAAAGTGTCAGAACTGTCCACCTTTGGTGGACAGTTCTTTCAACCCCATTCTGGCGGAGCCAGAACGGGGTGTATCTTAATTTTGGTACTTCTACGAAAGCCGGCCCTGTTCCGAAAGTTTTTGATACATTTCGCATTCGCGAAATATGTATCTTAATTTCGGAACGGGCCGGTACTCTCTAAAGATGTTATGAACAATCAATTTTTAACAAAATAAATCGCATGAAACATCTGCAATTTCATCACGAATTGTAAGTGCAAGCCGGCGATGTCTCGCGAATTGCAAAAGTGTACGCCATTTTCTACGTTGAAATGCATGTGCTAAAAATCTTGTAATTAACCATTTTGCGGATGTTTCTGCAAACATGTAATCAAAACAATCGAAACAACAATGATTATTCACAACATATCCCATCATCATGCTTATTATTCCTTTTTGTTAACATTATTTAGATTAATGTGTTGACATTTCAACAACACCAGATGTGACTTTGCGAATTCTATCAGCAAATATGTCGGCGATTTCCCGGTCCATCATTGGTGCATCGATTTTCACAAATGATTCGTTATTCGGATGCAACACAACAAGGAATAATTCGTCAACTTCCATTCCGTATTTAGTTTGTAGAATATACCGATAGATGTTTAGCTGACATGCATAATGCCAATAATTAGTATCTGGCAGATGCTTCACGGGTGGCAACATTGATTGATAACGGTTGTCGAATTTCATTTCTTTTGCACGTTTCCAATCCGCAATCGTGAATTTTCCACGATTATTTGCGTAAACCATATCAATTTGGCCAGAAATTCGTGATTCTTCATGAAATACACTCCATTCTGTTCGCCATGGAATATATTGTGAACCGACTTTGTCTTGATATTTGAGAAAATGTTGAAATTCCACACTTGTATCGGGCGTTTCGAGTTCAACATCATTATACCAATATTCGATATGTAGATGCATCTTTGTTCCTGAGCCTGATGCTTCACGTCCATTATCACTCCATTGTTGTTTAATTGCTTCTTTAGTCATACCATAATATTTACTTTCAAACCATCGTGGGCCAGCCATCATTTTGTCAATAATTGCATCTGAATCAAATGGTTGACAGTAAGCATGAATAAGCGTTGTGACAGATTTATATGATTTCGAATCACCGTCAACTGTGTAAATATGTGTTGGTTCATCGAATGTTATACGCGCATCACGTTCATGTGCATGTTCGCGATCGAGTTTTAGAGGATATGTTGGTGGCGTCCAAGTTGTTGTCATTTGTTTTGGGATGCTATTGGCGCGATTTTGGCCTTCAATAAGGGGGAGGCAAGGATTTTCCGCTTTGCGGAAAATCATCATCGCCCTTGCCTGGAGAGAAACCTAAATTAGGTTTTGTTCTCCTATAGTAAAACATGGACAATACACAAGCGCAAAACAGGTTGCGATCATTTATTCGTATGTGGCGAGATCGCCCCGCCACTGTTCAACCGCTGCGGACAGATTTTTTACCACAGAATTTCGCATCACATCATGAGAATGTGATGCAAGAAGTTGTTGTGCGGAATATGAATGACACCGTTAATTATTTAATTACAATATCAACCATCGACCAAAATGTTAATACACTTACTGAAATTCGCACAGAATATTACAAATTGCACCCTGAATCTTCAACATATATGTATATTCCTATTGATTACATTCCGACAGTATTTTGTTTAGGAACTCTTGGACTTTTCATGGGCCTGCAGTATTTAACCGAATGGAATGCTGGGATTTCCGCATTTTCACTAATTGCAACAGTTTTAATGTATATACGTGGCAAGAGTATTCAACAATCGAAAAATGGAACACTTGCGCATCTTATACGTATGTACAATTCACTTGGACCGCCACCATTTACAGGAGATTTCGGTACAATTATTCAATATAATACACTTATGAATTTGTTATGGGGATGGATACGACGACATCCACATCGTGCGGAACTTGTACGACGTTTGTTTGAAGAAGTTGGCGATAGCATCAATGTTTGTCATCATGGAAATATGGCGCGATTAGCAAACATTATGCAAGGTTTTTGCACAGGGCTTTACATACTTAATGCAGATGCAATGCAAACAGAACTGGCGCGTATATCGCGAAGTACTACTGCAACATTGGAGGAAAAGTTACATGAAGCTGGAGAATTGTTTGATAAGTTCGGGTATGGTGCGGCTGAACGCGCGCCATGGTTGGCAGCTATACATGATGATAACAACTAACGCAAAAATGAAGACAACTTTACAAGCATAAAACTGTTATAAATTATGTTAACGTGCAATAAAAATTTCCAATCACAATATGCATTCGTGGATGGTATTGAAAAACCCGTATCAATACTTGAATATGAAAATATGAATACCTTGACACCCAGGTGTCAATATGGTCACGAATTAATATATGCCCATGGTCGCAAACTAAAGTCGTATTTTCGTCATAAACATGCAAAAGATGTTAATCCTGATGCTATGACAGAATGGCACGCAGAATGGCAGGGGAATTTTCCATACACCGAAGTTATTTTCGAAAAATTGCCTGGTCAGATTAAAGAACGCCGGGCGGACATATACATATCTGACTTCAATCGTATTGTAGAAATACAACATTCTCCAATCGAACACGATGAAGTAGTTAATAGATGCAATGATTATAAATTACACAACAAAACTGTTGTTTGGATTATTGATGGACAGGGAAAAATCAATGTAACACCCGTTGGTGAACGTCGTCATATTCTTACATTTAATTCAGAGCCATGGATGTATGAATCATTCAACGTATGTGAGAAAGTATTTTATGATATTGATGGAATATTATACAATGTAAATCCTTCCATGGTGAAATCAAAACAATATGAAGCATCTGAACCAATATTGAAATTTGAATTAATTGAACGATTGAATACATCAACTGATTTATATGAAGAAATATTGCCACAAGCATATTTATATGTCAAACAACAAGGAGCAGGAAGTGGTAAAACATATGGAATGATACAAATGTTGAACTCTGATCCAGCAATTATTCCATTAAAATTCATTATATTCTTGACAAAGCAACATGCAGCTGTACATGTTATGTTTTCAGAATTTAGAGAACAATATACGAATGGAAAGCTTACGAATATAGAATTGTTAGAAGAGTTACCAGTGTGTGCATCTGATGACAAGAAATATATTGTACACTATAAGAATACTTTGTCGAATGTAAACGTGTATGCTATATTTGCATCAATTGATAGTTTTACATATGCTATAGGTACCGCATCTAAAAGTGCGTCAGATTACTTTAAAAGCATTGTGCAATCAATATGTGATGGTGCTACCAAAATACAAACAGATGGTTTATTAAAATATGCAGGAGTAAATCCAAAAATTAATAAAGAATCAATTATATTCATTGACGAAACCCAAGATTTATCTGAACTATATGGGGAAGCTTTTATGAAAACGGTTATGAAAACACATACAAATATATGTGTTGTTGGAGACAAGCTTCAAAGTCTTGAACATCAAGATAATGCATTAATATTATTGGAAAATATACAACAACATGGAATACAAACAATCAAAGGTGATAAAACAAATATTGTGCGACGATTTTCCGATCCACAGTTGATTGATTTTGTCAACAAGATGATACAATTTGAAAGGTATGGGTTACCTCAAATGATACCAAGTGAATCCACTGCTTCTAATCCAAAATCACTTAAAGTGTTTTCTGGCACACCAATTCATTATATTTTGCATCATGAAAATCATGAAGCATTCACAGCAGAAGTTAACAAGATTGTTGATTTATTTCGTAACGAAATCAGGGTTAATTCGCGTGTACCAGAAGATTTTATGATAGTTACACCATTTACTGCAAAAAATCCTCTATGTGATTCTGTTCAATTAGCTATAAATTTAATGTGGAAAGATTTAATGACAAATGATAAAGAATATATTGCCAATGTGAAAAATAAACATGAATATTGGGCAACCGTATCTCCAAGCAAATACACGCGATTTGTTATATTTCATAAATCGCAAGATGGAAAAACAATTAATTTAGATGAATCTAAACATGCAACACAAATACTATCAATCCAGTCATCAAAAGGAAATGGTCGAAAAGTTGTATTTGTTGTAGGCGTTTCAGAATCAGCATTGCGTGTATTTAGTAAAATAACTGGGAATATTGTTTATGAATCATTACTACATGTTGCTATAACACGACAGAAAGAGATTTTATATTTTCGACTTGAAGCCAACAATGATGACATTTGCAAACGTATTGCATCTATGGAAATAGATGTATTGACTCCATCAAACAAATTTACCTTTTCAAAAAACACTACGAAACTAAATGACATCACAAACCAAGCATTTAAAGATTATTATGATAGCAAATTGTATCCTAACATCATTTGCAACTGTGTGCTTGCTCCCTTTACAGAGTCATCTGAGAGAATGTTAATTGACAGTGCAGAACATCATATACGGTTTTCTTCTATGTTTATAAATGTGATGGTGCATTGTAGCAATAATGCACATAACGAAAGCAAGAAACAAATTAATGCTATATTTTATGGGTTACAAGCTGATAATATAAAACAAGTGCATAGTTGGGCTGACATTTGTAAAATATTACGAAACAATGATAAAGAAGATGTTGACCCGAAACTAATACCATTGCTATTATTTCCTCCAGCTGATGCAATTTACGGCAGATATTCAAGAATCATTAAAGATATAATGCTGCGAATTAAGACAGAACTGAAAAATGTTGCACGCCGAACTATTCGGCCATTTTGTCCACTTGAATCAATAATTTTGTTCTACATGATAGAATGTGTAAGATGTGGAATTTATCAAACAGTGACAATGAATGACATATATAACATTGTACATTTATACAACCAAGTGTTTGAACAAATAATGCCTGGTCATGAATATTGTAACTGTAGAGGCTATTTTACAAAAGGTACAAGTAAAGAATTAGATCCCTATGCAAAAAAATTACACGATTACTTACTTCATCATTATGAACGTATAGCACATGTTAATAAAATATTAGATGGATTTACAAAATTGCATCCAAAGGTGAGTTTCCTATATAATCATCATGTTCAATATGCACATGATACAGAATTTGAAATATACAAGAGATATCAACTGATTGGATATGATTCTGAAAATGTTTACAATTTTATTGTACGTCCACAAATGAATGATCTTAATAAAAATGAAATCGTGACTCAGACGCTTATGGACACATGGCTTTTATTGAATATATCATCAACAACTGATAATTACAAACGGTTTGGTAACAAACGCATAATAACTTGTGTACTTACATTAAATTTAGAAGGATTATATATAATTGATTTTACAGATGCAGTCAAAAGCTATAACGACAAAATCGTTAGAATTGTATATGATATTCTGTATAAAAAATATAGTATTGACCATGGAAAACACCAAGAAGTATATAATATGATTGTATCTACAATTAAAGATTCTGGTACAATTATTGATGATATTAAGAGTCAATGTGAGGATTCTCATCCTCCACCATACATTCGAAAATTATTTGACCATATAGAATCTTTATGCGATGAGTGTGATGACGAAGAAGGTAAATTTAGCGTTATAAATAAGTATACAAAAAAATTAGATGAAAATCTTGATAAACGGCTTGATAAAGCATTAATGACGTGTTTACATATGCATCCATCTGCTGATGCAAAAAAATCTGCTAAAACAAATAATCGCATACATATTGAACCACTTGAAGAAATCCTATAGATTCGCTTATATAAATACATATTCAAAGTTAGTATCCCTACACATCCTTCCAAATATTCATAAATATTAATTTTAGAGGGATATAAAATTGTTTTTTGTTAATTTTTGAATTTTCCATACAAACAAACTAGCTGCCTCCCTTAAAAATGAAACCAGTTAATATTTATAACATGTTCATTAACAAACATTTACACATTTCCTCGCCAATTAAAATGCCGCGGAATTATCGCACCAAGTATACGACCGCAAGGTATGATGTAGTTGGCTGTGATCCATATGATACATATGAACGATGGGATATGGGTATTGAACCCATATGTTCAGCGGAAGAAGATGCGTTTGATGCGTTTGACGAAACATACTTGCAAAGGGCTTGTCAAACGCGAATTTATGAGAGATGCAAACGTAAAGGACATATTCCGTCATCCGCTGAGATTACTGAATTTGTTGAAGCAGCATCAAATGTTGTTTTTCCAACATGTGCTAAGTACCAAACTAACTGGTATAGGTTTAATGTTGCAATAAATCCAGATGGACATCTTGCGCCAATACTAGATAAATATCCCTATTGGGATTGGGACGGTGATTATTTTGAAATATCTGTGCTTTGTTCAAGTTGTTTCGATAAGGATAATTATGAATGGAACATGACGCATAAGTATGATGCATACTGCTGCAATCCATCTTGTCGTGTGCGTGCTGGATGGAAGGTTCATGCCATTGAAATTAATTATGATTCGATTTCATTTGGAGTGGTTGACAATTTACTTGAATACATTGGACAAATCATTCGCAATAAGAAAACAACAAAAGCCTTGCTTGCAACAGCAACAAAGCTGCGTCATAGAATATTATGTTGTGTTGCGAATGGCTTACCGACTAGTTTCATACCATTAACAATTGGTTACAAACCTGAAACGGTTGAGAAATATTGTGAACGATACAATGAAGAACTATCACTCAAAGGGGCAATACAAATTGAATTAGATGAATATTTGAAATATCGTGGTGAAGCAATGTCTGACTATTGGATGGCAACACGTGGAACACCATGTAATCCTTCATTGTTGACATGAAAAATGCCTTATTACAATATGATTTTTAATGTTATAACTTATAAATATGTTATTAATATGTATTAATACAATCCATATGCATCCATGCAGCCCCAGATGCATCCATGCAGCCCCCAGATGCATCCATGCAGCCCCAGATGCATCCATGCAGCCCCAGATGCATCCATGCAGCCCCCAGATGCATCCATGCAGCCCCAGATGCATCCATGCAGCCCCAGATGCATCCATGCAGCCCCAGATGCATTCTGCAAGACTTGATGCAAAAACAAAACATGTTACTAAAATCACCAGTGTGACTCCAAATACATCTCTAGTGACTCCTGATGCATCTCTGGTGACTTCTGATGCATCCTGCGAGACTTAATGCAAAACTAAACATGTTACTAAAATCGCTGGCGTGACTCCAGATGCATCCTGCGAGACTTAATGCAAAACTAAACATGTTACCCCAGATGCATCCTGCGAGACTTAATGCAAAACTAAACATGTTACTAAAATCGCTGGCGTGACTCCAGATGCATTTTGCGAGACTTGATGCAAAACATGTTACTAAAAATCACTAGTGTGACTCCAGATGCATCCTGCGGGACTTGATGCAAACTAAATATGTTACTAAAATCGCTGGTGTGACTCCAGATGCATCTCTGGTGACTCCTGATGCAAAACTAAACATGTTACTAAAATCATTGGTGTGACTCCAGATGCATCCTGCGGGACTTGATGCAAACTAAATATGTTACTAAAATCGCTGGTGTGACTCCAGATGCATCTCTGGTGACTTCTGATGCAAAACTAAACATGTTACTAAAATCATTAGTGTGACTCCAGATGCATCTCTGGTGACTCCTGATGCAAAACTAAACATGTTACTAAAATCATTAGTGTGACTCCAGATGCATCTCTGGTGACTCCTGATGCAAAACTAAACATGTTACTAAAATCATTGGTGTGACACCAGATGCATCCTGCGGGACTTGATGCAAACTAAATATGTTACTAAAATCATTAGTGTGACTCCAGATGCATCTCTGGTGACTCCTGATGCAAAACTAAACATGTTACTAAAATCATTGGTGTGACTCCAGATGCATCCTGCGGGACTTGATGCAAACTAAATATGTTACTAAAATCACTGGTGTGACTCCAGATGCATCCTGCGGGACTTGATGCATTCTGCAAGACTTGATACAGCAACCCACAGCTCCGCTGTGGGTTGCTTAATCAAATCCGCCACTAAATGGCGAGTTTGATGCAAAATTAAACATGTTACTAAAAATCATTAATGTGACTCCAGATGCATCCTAGTGACTCCAGAAGCATCCTAGTGACTCCAAATGCAGCAACCCACAGCTCCGCTGTGGTTGCTTAATCAATCCCGCCACTAAGTGGCGGGATTGATGCATCCTACAACACATATTTAAAATTATTAAAATATTAATAAAAATTTGTTTTTACACCATCTAAAATTAATTTATAGACATTTTTGAAAAATCTTGCGAGAAAGCAACATAATTCCCGCTGTGAAAGCAAGCAAAAAAAGCTAATGTTCTACCTTATAAAAATCGCGCGTTGCTGCATCACGAATAAAATTTTTTAGTTTCATTCCCGTTAATGTCACTAAATACTTCTCATTTTCTTCTTGCGGTGTTAATTTGATACCATTGTCTTCCTTAGCAATTAATTCAGCGCGTCGTGCACGTGCCTTTTCGCGTAACGCATGTTTTCCATATGTATTTGCTTCATGTGCAATGACAAGCATTACTTTCATCGGATTTAATTGTACCATTGGATGCTTATAGTTTTCAAGGAATGAACGTTCCTCTGCATAATCAACTGTTTCATCATATAAATGAGTTTGCGCATAAGCACGTTTGTATGCAAATGTTCCATTTGTAGCATGTTTAGGCCCATATGGTCCAAATTTCCATATTTCACAACTATCTGTGTAATACATATAGATTTCCGATGAACCAGCAAGGTTGGCTTTTGATGTCGCAAGTGCTGAAACAGCATGTTCTACACGCTCAGGTGGATAGTAGTCATCATCATCCATACATACCATAATATCGCCCCGCGCAAGCTTATTAAGCATGTTGCGTTTTGCACCGATTTTCATTTTAGACTCAGCACGAACATAGCGAACACCAGGAACACCTTTAAACATATCTTCAACACAATCAGTACCATCATCTAATACAATCAGTTCCATACGTTCTTTAGGATATGTTTGTGATGCATATCCACGAAGAAGTTGCGGAATGAATCGACGACGGTTGTACGTTGGAACAAGAACGGAAACAAATGGTTTTGTACCTGCTGGCGGCGGCATTTATCTAAAAGCTGTATAATTTCATTATGTTGAAAAACCCAGTCAAAACCATACATTTTATTTTACTAACATCATTTCATTTAACCTTTCACCATATACATATGTTCTAAATGCTGAAGCATTTGGTATATCAATACGTATAGTACCCATATATTTACCAACAATTTTCGCAATATTACATTCATAACATGTAATATTGTACGATTCGCTTACAATTAGTTCGTCATATGGCACCACAGCAAGCAAAACATCACTACTTTCGCAATAAATGTTTAGATATAAAGGTATATTTTCATGGTCTATTTCTTCATTATTATATATGTATACATCAATTTTAGATACGTAAATTATGAGATTATAAAGTGAATGAGGTGCATAAATAGAATATCCCATGGTAATTGAATAGTATTGTATTATGAATAGCGAATATGTTATATTGTGATTATGTTCGTCATCTAAAGTGTAATCATATGTTTTACTTAGTTCAATTGTACTCTCATTTGATAATTCTACATAATTGAATCGTGCATGTTTTGCTATATATTTTGGAATTCTTATGACAATTTCGTTGCACGAAGTATCTATATAGCCCAAATGAAATAATCTAAGCAAAATTACGGTTGTTTTAGAATTAGTAATACTCATAGTAAGAATTCTTATTATGTCAATTTCATCAATCTCATTGGTTTCTGTAGTTATTCGAATTGTAGTACAATCGTGAATATTTATGGGGGAAATTAAATTACGATACGGTGATTTTTTGGGAATTTTTATAGTGTGTATGCATGGTTCGAATAATAATTCTTCCTCCGCCTCTTCCAAGTTTTTACGCAGAAAATCCTCAGAGTTTTCCAAGTCGCATTCTACAAGTGCATCCATAATGTACATTCGCAAACATATTGAAAAATACACGTTCAATTTTCATCGTCATCGTCGACACGTCTGGAACATTCTATATAAACATGTGACTCATATTGTAAACCTAATATTTGTATATAAATATTGTCATAATTTTCTTTAGACAAGAATCGTTCCAAGTCACATTCATAACATATAATAGTATATGATTCACTAATATTCAATTCATCATATTTTATTACAACGATTTCATCAGCATCATCTGCATTTATATTTAATTGTAATTGTGTATTTATGATATTGGATATTTCATAAATAAATAGTTTGTACAATGAATGATTTAACGTAAGTTCTATATCAATTCCATTTTCTAACCCAAACATGTCTATATGACATGGTCGATAACTATCATCAATTCCATCATATTCGTAATTTGATTGTAGCGTTATTTCAAAGTTACAATCATATATAGAATCTATACTATAGCAAGCCGATTCAAATTCTCTAAAATATTTTGGAATAACTATTGTTATTTCATTATGTGCGACTGTAACGTAATTTAAATGAAATAATCTAACCAAACAAACAGCTTCTTCTTCTCCAGCAAGCATCAGAAATATGCAAGTTTTCAGACATGAAAAATGGATAAAATCGTTAACGGCTAAGGACTCTATCACATTTCCCCACTAAAATGAGATTCGTAATCTGCGTTCTGTGATTAAACGGTGTTGTCGGCACCGTTAAGTGTTTCTTCCTACTCACATATATGTTTGAGTAAGATATTGCGAGCTGAATGACTATCACGATCCATTTCATACCCACATTTACAAGAATACACTTTTGAGCCTCCTATTTGGTTTAGGGTGCCACATACTCCACATGTTTGTGTTGTATAACACTCATTTACGATGTAAAGTTGGCGACTATCGCGATGGCAGAGGCCTTTTAGTTTTTCTTTAAACGCACTATGCGATAAAGTGGCCATGCGACGTTTTGTTTCGGAAGGTAAGTTATCACTTTCCTGCATCTTTGATGTTCCGAATTCTGGCAATAATATATTCTCAAAATTCGTTGTCAAGAAATTGCCAAATTGATTATGTAAGTTGTTTATTTTGTTCTTGATTTTTGTTTGAAGCTTCCAAATTCGTTTCTTAAGCTGATTCTTTTTGGTTCCTTTACTTTTGCTGTTCTGACGTTTCAAACAATCAAGTCTATCATATAGTTTTTCGAGTTCTGCAGAAACTGCTTCACCTGACTTTAGTAATACACCTTCTGCACTATAGCCGGTTTGAAAGGTCCTAACTCCTGGGTCTAATGCTATTGTTTCGTATTTGGAAGGTTTTTTCTCTTGAATTTGTTCATCAAACGGAACGAGTAAGAAATACTGGCCCTTGTCATATAGTACTTGACAATTAAAATCAAACACTTCAGGAAGTAATTTTCTATTTCGTTTCGTGACGTCTATTGCATCCGGCATTATTTTTTTAAAGATCACTAAATTTCCTGATTTGTTCGATATTGCTCTTTTATCAACAAGAAATGTTTTTCGTATGTCACGATACGACTTTAAACCTACATTAAAGCTATTAATATTTCCATGTTTCTTGTTAGTAATAGCGGATTTGAATGCTGTTAATGCTTCTATAATCCCATATTCTTTTGTACTGAAAGGTATTTCTTTCTGCCACTTTTCATCATCGCTTAATTCACGATTAAGCTTCATAACTTTTGATCGAACGAAACTAAGTTCTAATGAAATATTCCACGGTAATTTTACTTTTTTCGATGCTTTATGAGTTTGACAAAACCATTCAGTAGCGTTCACTTTAGGGTTAGTGCAGAGAATGCAAGTTGGTGATGCATTAAATTCTTGTTTTCTGGTAACATACTGCGCATTAATGTATTTAACCGTTTCATTATAGAAATACCGATGCGTGCCAAAGTATTGCCTAAATTGTTTTTTCTGCTGCTGGTTTGGATAAATGTGTACTTTTCTTGTTATAGGTCTTCCTTTTATCACTTCTCTCTCTAATTCTGGTTCATTTGGTGTTTCTTCATTCAGTTCTATCGCTTCCTTTGGTTCCTTTGGTCCCTTTAGTCCCTTTGGTTCCTTTGGTCCCTTTGGTTCCTTTGGTTCCTTTGGCTCCTTTAGCTCCTTTGGTTCCTTTGGCTCCTTTAGCTCCCTTGGTTCCTTTGGTTCCTTTGGTTCCTTTGGTTTCTTTGGTTTCTTTGGTTCCTTTGGCTCCTTTAGCTCCTTTGGTTCCTTTGGTTTCTTTGGTTCCATTGGTTCCTTTGGTTCCATTGGTTCCTTTGGTTCCTTCGTCTCCTTCGCTTCCTTCGCTTCCTTCGCTTCCTTCGCTTCCTTCGCTTCCTTCGCTTCCTTCGCTTCCTTCGCTTTCCGTATCTTTTCCTTCCGCTTCTCGCGTTTTTCCAGCATACTTTCTTGTTCCATTATAACGGGCTGTAAAGACGGTAAAAACTTCCATGATGTCTTCAAGCATGTCTGGTTCTGGATTGGGCTTGTTGATAGATTCCAGAACGGCGTTGAAGTATGTGAAGAGCCACTGAAAAAAGTCGAAGCTGAACCTGGAAAATCTGTCTTGGTGGGCAACCACAACTTTTTTGATATTTCCTTTGAAGAGCTGTTCCAATATGGTTTTAAAGCCAGGTCGTTTGAAGTTGATTCCGGAACCGATATCGTGGACGACAGTATAGGTAGGGAACCTTCTTTGCAAGAAGGTGATTTGTCTTTCAAGGTCGCGAGACTGCTTTCTGGAAGAGACTCTGGCGTAGATAATGTTTCCGCAGACTTCTTCTTTCGGGGTACACTTGATTTCAGTATCTTTGTTGTCTGGGATAAGGTATCTATAGTGTCCCCCAATGGTTCTGGAGGAGTCGATAATACCGTCTCTCGCCCATTTTCTAATAGTGGGCAAGGCAATGTTAAAGAATTTGGCGGCTTCTTTCGCTTTAACATACGGCATACGTTGATTTGAAGTATACTCGAGTGAATTATTTAAGCTGTGGAACGCACTCGGCGATAAAAATCGTTTATATCGATTTTATCCATATTTTCGGACGGTTTTGTAAGCTTGATTATATTGTAGCCATGTATTCGGATTGAATCTGTTTGTATGGTGTCTATTTCTTGCGCAGTAATTGTTCTCATACGTGATTTGAACTGCATCTCTTCTTCTACTTCTTCCAAGTTTTTACGCAAGAAAGCCTCAGAAAGCTCTAAATCAGTTGTATAGACTAAGTCTCGTTCTACAAGTGCATTCATATATACATTATTACCGATAAAATGGACTAAAAATGCACCTCTCATTTTTATAGAACGATGTTGTGTTTTTTGAACACATTACCAAAGACACCTATATGATATCCTTTTGTCTGCAACATAGACATCATATTCATCTGGAATATCATCGCATAACATTTCTACATAAAGAAGCCCTTCATGTTCAATTATGTACTTAGATAAATCAACTTCGTATATAAATATATTAGGTTTTTTATGAATTATTATTTCATCAATAGGTATCGTTAATAATCGTTCATTGTCGGATATAGAACATATATATATCATTTGACATACATCGTTTGATGCATAAAAGAGTACTTTATATGAGTTTTTTGGTATTATTGCAATTATTGTATCGCCAAGAAAATTTTCATCCACATCACATGCTTTAAATATCACATCAAACTCACAGTCTTCAAAATTAGTATACTCATGTGAGTTTTTTAGCGTTACTACATAATTACTTATATTATCATCATGTCGGGATAAATGTAGATCACCAAACGATCTTAAATATTTTGGAATAGTTATTGATACACAACAATCTGTTATATAAACTCTATTTGTAGTTAGTTCTGCGCGAATAGTTGTATAAGTGTAGTCGTAATCGTTATAGTACATTTCATATATATTTTCAAAATCTATACAATCAAATTTACCATAATCAATACGTGTAATTTCTATAGTATTATAATAATCTACACATATATCTGTTGATTCCGTTTGTATATAAGTTTTACATGTTTCTTCAAAATGCAGTTCTTCCTCCGCATCTTTCAAGTTTTTACGCAAGAAAGCCTCAGAAAGCTCTAAATCTGTTGTGTAGACCAGATCGCATTCTGTTAGCGTGTTCATGTATATTATTGCCGACAAAAATAGCCTAAAAATGTATCTTTCATTTCTATAGAATAAATCGTGTAAGCACGATTTATTCGGGACGAAAAAGTCAGCTAATGCTGACTTTTTCTATAGAACAATATTTGCATCGGCATCATATGGTTCAAAGCCTGCATATGCATATGATAGCGTTGTGTGTGACTGTTGCCATAACATAGGCAATGATTTGAAATTATTCTCTTTGATGTCAATATATTTAGATACATCAACAATATATTGTTTTATGCCAAATTTTTCAACAGCGGGAATCGCGTTCATATCTATTTCATGCCCATCGATTTTCATTTGTATAATATGTAGTTCATCATATGTTTCTTTACTATTTTCTTCATCATACACAGCATCGTTATTTTGATTACGTAGTTGAATATTTGTTAAATATATATAAATTATTGATTTATTTGTAACACATATATGTTTACTTTTATTTGTAAAACTTCTACAATCACATGGTACTAATGTATAACTTTGTAAATTTGTCGAACCTTGGGTACCAAGTCGAACTTCTATTGTATATCTATGTGATAATTTAAGAATTTTGAAGTAATGATACGCATATTCAATAATTTTTCCATTTTTAAGCCATTCTGGAACATTAACAACTACACTATCAAACGTATACGAAACATTGTCTAAGAATGCTAAATGAAGTAGATCAACATAAATCGAATGAAAATCTGCTAAAGTACAATACATTAATAATGTAGTAATTTCAGACATATTTAATTCTTCATCATATGTTTTGGTGATGGTAATTGATGAAATATGTGAAGATATAAAATTGTTGTGATTCATATCAAGTATAACGATTTCTTCACTATCAAACACTTTTTCTGCATCTTCCAAATTTTTACGCAAGAAAGCTTCAGAAAGCTCTAAATCAGTTGTATAGAGTACGTCACGATCCGCAAGCATATGTTCATATACTCCCAATTGTCTAAAAAATGTACGTTTCAATTATTCTGGTGACATTCTTCTCTTACCATGAGATATGAATCATTTGTAGAAATAACAATAAGACACAATTCGTCAGGTGTTGGATATATGGACGCAATAGGGATTTCATAACATATAATTGTTGGTTTAGATTCAAACAACTCTAAGCCCATGTCGCTAATCTCATTCCACATAACGTCAGAAAACGATATAGAATTCCAATGTATCATATGGTTACCAAGCACGTCAATAAATCCATCAAGATGCTTATTAAGTGAAAACACATGGATACACCCATCACAAGGACAATATACTGATCGATGACAAACTTGCATATATCTAAGCGCTTTCTTTGAATATGTGTAATCTTCATGTTGGCAAAATTTAACCATATCATTGTAATCTATATAATCTCTAAATTTAATGTGTTTATGTATATGTGATGTACGTATGTCTGGTGGAATAGTGAAAGTTATGAAGTCTTCATCTATTTCAACATATCCTTCAATCAATAATTGCGGAAATAACATTACGTTCCCATGATTTGCTATCAACTTGCAATAAAATAAATCTTCGACTGTTAATTTACAGCGTTTGAATATAATTTTATCACATTCGCCAGTAGTAATATAGATAAAAGTTTTAATAAAGAAGTCGCCTTGTATAGGTTCATGGCTTAATTCTGCAACAGATTCTTCAAGATTCTTGCGCAAGAACTTTTCGGACGTTTCTATATCTTCCGTCCAAAGCAAGTCATTCCCCGCTAATTCCATTTGTTAACATTACCATTTGTACAATAAAAACACAATGTTCATTTTTTAGCAATACCGTAGACTACCAAAATTAAGCTACACTTTTAGTGTAGCTTAATTTTGGTAGTTCTACGAAAGCCGGCCTCGTTCCGAAATTAAGATACACAATTCGCATTCGCGAATTGTATCAAAAACTTTCGGAACGAGGCCGGTACCCTTACTGTTCCAAAAATTAAGCAACACCTCGTTCTGGCAAAGCCAGAACGAGGCTAAAAGACCTGTCCACCAAAGGTGGACAGGTCTTACACTTTCAGCGTTGCTTAATTTCGAAACACAACGATATTAATCCAGTGATAGTTCTGATTCGATTTCAACCATGCAATTATAATCTGAAGCGGATGGAAGCTTTGTTGTGTTAATATGTATTGAAATATCTTTAACATCTGGTAATGCATGCATATCTACATATATACTACGTAAATCAATTGTATAACAATGTACTTCTTCTAATGGATGATTTTCTGCATCCACATAATTGGATACATCTATAGTTTGTAAAATAGTGCTCGATTTTGCATGTATTGTACATGTAAATGTATCTAATATGCAATTTGCGTCTCCCGTGTTTAGTACATAAATATACGCTTTTACATGTATTTGGAAAATATTTAGGACATTATAACGTACTGATGGTCCACAATATTTGAACATCACATCATTTGTAGCATCAACAATCCATGCAGGAATATATGTTACTTTGTATGTTCCACAAAAGTTGCCAATATACAACCAATATGCATGTGATTTTCGTAAATAAGAAGGAAATCGAATAATTATATCATCGTCTGTAATATCAACAAATCCATTATAATATAAATGAATTATAGACATATATCGGTCTATGTTCATTTTGAATAGATTTTGTATAGTAACATTCTTAATATTAATATGTATCTCATTATCAATCGCTGTCCAAATCGGTATAGTCGCACCCGGTTTAACAAAATATTCGCGTTCTACTACATTAGTTTCGCGATATTTGTGTTCACTAAACCAATTTAACGGGATAATATCTCGCAAAAACATTTCTTCTGATTTTTCTATATCAAATGTCCATTCCAAGTCTTTCTCCGTTAAATCCATTTGTTAATACATTTGCCTATGTAATAAAAATGAGCGTTCAATTTTTATTCTTCTGATTCAACCATATATATATACAATGCAGATGATGGTAGTTTTGTTACATCAATCGTTATATGAATCCTGTCAACGTCTGTTAATGCATGCATATCAACATATAACCTATGTAAATCAATTGTATAACAATGTATTTCTTCCAGCGGGTGATTTTCCGCAATCACATAATCAATCGCATCTATAGTTTGCAAAATCGTGTTTGATTTTGAATAAGTTGTGCATGTGAATGTATCTAATATGCAATTTGCATCACATGTGTTTAACACATACATATATGCTTTAGAATATCTCTTCAAAACGTGCATATTCTTATAGGTGTTACCTAAACATGCCTCAAAACATACATCTTTAGTTGTAATATCTGCAATCCAATCAGGAACGTGTGTTACCTTAATTTTTTTTCCCCAAAATGTAGGAGAATGCAAAACATAATCGTCTAATTTTCGCAAATAAGAAGGATATCGAATAATCATATTATCTTCACAAATGTCGATGTAGCCATTGTATAATAAATGTATTACATCTATGCGAGCAGTTATAAGACCATCTATATGCATATAAAACATATCACGTATTGTAACACCTGCAATATCAATTTGTATTTTACCATCATATATGCATTGTAAAGATATTCCCAACCCTGGATTAATAAAATATTCACGTTCACATACACAACAATTTTCGATATTCCAATTTAGCGGAATACTATCCCATGAAAATATTGCATCCGAATTGTCAATATCAGCAGTCCATTCCAAGTCTTTCTCCGTTAAATCCGTCATTTTATGATAGTTTATAACAATATTCAAGCATACTTCAAAATTGTGAACTAAGTTCCGCTGGCTGGATGCAATGCACTCGCTATTGCTGTAAGCGCAGCAGGCGCTCCACTTGCTGGGTTCAACACACCCGCTATTGCTGTAAGCGCTGCAGGTGGCCCTCCGGTTGGATGCAATGCTGTTGCCATTGCCGTCAGCACACCAGGCGCGCTCGCACCACCTGCGGGCACACCATCGATTATCATCCATCCTAACAAACGATTCAACCATGACCATGTAAATGGTGTACTTTTGACAGGCAATACCGCCCGAATTTTCACAGGATTCTTATACACGCCTACTTCTACAATATAATAAAATGGTATATACACAAAAAAGAATAGCGCACCATATATGAAGTAGAAAATACGCAACAATACCGGTAGTTCCACACCATGATTCGCTAAAATACTACCAGAAGCAATAGCAAGTGCTGCAACAACAAGTATGCCGCCAGCAATGGTAATTGTCCATGTTAGTGTTGATATGAATCTCCAAATATCGAAATGTTTTTCTTTTTCGGCGGCGACTGCAGCCTCCGCTGCCGCAGCTGCCGCTGCGTCATCATCTTTTTTCTTTTGTTCAGCTGCAGCAGCTGCAGTAGCAGCTGCATCTGTAGCAGCTTTATCATTCATATATTTTTTAGCCTCAGGGTCCTGTTTCCATTGATTTGCTTTGAAATCTATATAGCCAGTAAGGCTATTTGCTAAACTCATTTTGCTTTGACATAAGATAAAATGGACATTGAGACAATTGCAATACCTTTCACATTAACAATGTTTAGTATTGTTTGCACATTGCCGGATGTGTCTTTCGGATTCATTTTCCTCATGTTTTTCACCGTCTTTGTTGTATGTTTTGTAGCATATCACATTTCATACTCTACACCCGTTGTACAGAAACCTATTTCCCTCGAAACGCTACATGTACAACAGCGTGCATTCGAAGATGCATTTAACAAGGGAGTTAATGCATCGATGTTAGATTGTTCCGAGGCTGGAGCTGGTTCCAAAATGTCGGATCGTCTTGAATGTAGAGCTACTCGCGATAAAGCAATTGATATGTTATGGAAGATTATAAATATCTCGAAAAAATACCCAGAATCAGCGTCATATGAAGAGAAACAAACAATTATTCTTGAATCGTTTACTAATGCTACACTAAAACCATGGAAGTCTTCACCGGAGCAACAATCTTAATGTGTCAGGAACAACAACATCATTGCTTTTTAGCAATGCAATTAATCCACTAATTACACCGGCTGATTCACGATTCAGAAATGTTATTGATGTTCCAGCACGACCACATCGACCCGTTCGACCAATTCGATGAACATAATCTTCCATATTTGTTGACATATCATAATTTATCACATATGTTATATCTGACACATCAAGGCCTCGTGCAGCAACATCTGTTGCAACTAATATAGGAATTTCGCCGCATCTAAATGCAGCAAGCGCTTCGATCCGTTCGGCCTGTGTGCGGTCTCCATGAATTGATGTTGTAGGAAATCTGGCGGTTGTAAGCTGCATATGAAGTGTATCTGCCGTCTTCTTTGTAGCAACAAAGATAATGAATTTGTCACTGACAGATGCTTCCAGTAATATATCACAAAGCCGCGCATATTTTGCGGCTTCGTCGGCTATTTCAAAACATTGTTTAACATCTTTGCATGGTGAACCAATACTACCGACGGTTATAAATATGTATGCTTTCATGAAATGTTTAGCAAGTGCTTGTATTTCAATTGGAAACGTGGCGGAGAACATATATGTTTGCCGCACAGTTGGAACAATACTGATGATATTACGAATTTGTTCTTCAAATCCCATATCTAACATGCGATCTGCTTCATCTAAAACAAAATGTTTAACGAAGCGAAGGGAAATTTTGTCATGTTTAGCGAAATCGAGGAGGCGACCAGGTGTTGCAATGAGAATATCAGCACCGCGTTCTAAATCCGCAATTTGTGGAAGATGTTCAACGCCACCAAACACAACAACTGGTCTAATTCCGGTTTTGTAGCAAAATCGACGTGCTTCCGTATAGATTTGCATAGCAAGTTCACGGGTTGGGGCGAGAATGAGAGCATGTGGAAAAGCAGTGCATCGGCGACCTGTTGGAGATGCTGATGTAATTGTTACATCTGCCATGAGATGTTCAATGATTGGGAATAGGAATGCTGCAGTTTTTCCACTACCAGTTTGTGCACACGCCATAATATCGCGTCCAGCTGTAGAATAAGGAATTGTCCATTTTTGAACAGGTGTTGGTGAAACATAACCTGCGCGTGTTATATTTTCGTTTAGTTGTGGGACTGATGTTGCAAAAGTTGTTAAAGGTGGCAAATCAGAGCCATCTCCAGACACAGAAACGGGGGCGTCATCAATAACAGATGATTTTGATACTACTGGTGGAAACAATTCGGCTTCAAGTAGTTTGTTAGTGACAGTAGAATCGTGAAACTTGGAAGTAACATGTCTAAGATGTGGGGGAACATATTTTGAAGTAAGCATATCTTATAATTACTTGTGAAAACAAAACTGTCTTCAATATTTGGTGGGGGACATCGAAATACTTTACGACGTGAGTTAATTATGGCTCGCTCCGCTCGCATTTTTATTACCGTTGTGTCCCGAAATTAAGCTTCATGCTTAATTTCGGGAACACAACGTAAAACCCTACAGTTCCGAAATTAAGCATGTAGCTTAATTTCGGAACTGTAGGGTTCTCACGTCGTAAAGTATTTCGCCTCCCCCTATAACCCCCTTACTGGGTTTATGCTCGCTTCGCTCGCTTCGCTCGCGGGGCGGGAATTCTAAAAATATGCAGAGTTTCCGCCCCCGCGAGCGAAGCGAGCATAAACCCAATAAGAGGGCTATAGGGGGAGGCAGCCGGTCAAGCTGTGTAGCAGGGATTTCCGCTTTGCGGAAATCCCTTTAAGAATAATTTGCGAAGCAAATTATTCTGCAGCTTGAAGAGGCCGATGTCCCCCCAAGGGGGCGATAGGGGGAGAAATATTGCTGCGCGCGGCTGCTGATGCAGCCGTGCTCGCAATATTTTGTCCCCCACATTGAAACCCAAATAATTATCAATAAATTAGTAATAATATGTTAGTCATTTCGTTCAACATCAAATCTGTTCGAGAATTCAATACACGTTCGGGTGAAAAATCACTTCGCGAATTATTTGATACAGGAGCAGATGCGATTTTCCTACAAGAAACGCACTTGCTTGATGAAGATGTTGCTGATTGCGCTGTGGCAAAATGGGCTGCAGCAGCGGGTTGGAAAATTGCAGCATTTAGTAATTTATCACGAATTAGCAGTGGTGTAATGATGCTTGTTCCTGCTGCATCAACATTAAATGCTACTGTACCAGACCTGAAGAAATGGCCAATATTCGCCGGTCGTGTAATTGAATGTGTTGTTGGCGACACAGTAATTATTAATACATATGTTGTACATTCTGGGATGAAGTTAGAGAAACTTGTGCGGCGAACAGATGAATGGGATGTCGCACTTAGGACGCGAATTCTTGAATGGAAACGCAAAGGAAAGAAGATTGTAGTATTAGGAGATATGAATGTCGCACCTGAAGCAATAGACCTTGCGAATCCAAAAGCAAATGCGCGACGAGCGGGATTTACAAAGGAAGAACGCGAAAGTTGGGCGCGTACTATTGCAGATTGTGGATTAATTGACACATTTAGGAAATATTACCCTAAAAAAGAAGGATGTTATAGTTTTTGGACGTTGCGAGTACCAACAGCACGCGAAAATAATGTTGGTTGGCGTTTGGATAGTGTTTGGACATCTGCTGAAATGAAAACGACTGATTGTGGAATTATGTGGGACATCATGGGAAGTGATCATGCACCAATTTATATTAGATGGGAAACATCAGACTCTTAGGCCTACATAATTATTTTGTAAAGCTGCGCTTCGCTGATAATTTTAGGAAGGTATAAAATTATTTTTTTCATTAGTTTTGCATCAAAACCGCCAAGCGGCGAAATGCATACGAATCTCTTTAGTTTTCAATACCTTACAATCCCGAAATTAATTTTAACATTCATAAATTTCAATTTTCAGGTATTTTTTGGTCTTCACGTATGTAATTACAAGGTATCCTACTGTTGCTTAATTTCTGGAACACGACGGTAACTTTAGAACAGAGAGTTTTGTCCCTCCTAAAATAATCCATTCAAATTCACCAATTCTTCACCTTCATCTTCCACATCAATCGCATGTTCACCATTATACATTTCTTCCACAGCTGCAGCATCTTCCGCTGTATCAACATCAACCACTAACCCTTCGTCACCGTAAAACTTGAAATTGTTCTTGTATAATGAAGGCTGTTTCCAATAATGTGTTGCAAATTCAGTGAAATCCGACCATGATTCAGGAAACATTAATTCACCATGTTCGCTTAAAATTGGTGAACGAATAGGTGGCATGCGTGGAACACGATTGTTCATTATTTCCTCGCGTTTTACTGGATAGCGAATGAGTTCATCTGCAAGTTTTTTGGCCAGATGCAAATCAGGGTCCTCAGTAATACCATATATTGCATCAGGCATTCTAATACGACATACTGCGCCATTATCAATCCATCCACATTGTCCAGATGCAGTGCAACCTTTAGCATTAGTTATTGAATGACAATTACGGCGAAAATGCGCGGATACTTCGAAATCATTATCAGTGCTGCCAACAGGTGGCAAAGCTTCTCGTGCTTCAACTGGTACAACAATGTCACGCATAATGCTGGATATAATAATTAACATATCACGTTGTCGTTGAACAACTGGTGCAGTTGAACGGATTAGCCTTTCTACACGTGCACGCAATCCTACGTCTGTTTGTAACCTTTCAGCCACAGCAATCCGAATATGTTGATAAATCTCCTCTGTTATTACATTATTCCGCTTTTGCATTGTTTCATCAGAAAAATATTCGTTATCAATTGTAAATAATGCTGCATTGATTGCATCTGGCGAAAATGACATTGCTCGAATTGGCATAGCATCGCGCTGTGATGCTGTGATTTCTGGTTCTGTTGTTTTTTCAAGAGCCGTAGGAATAATTTCGCCATTTGCAAGACGAATGCCAACAATCCAGAACAGTCCTTCGCCGGCTGAACTGCGGCCTTGTTCTGCAGCTAATTGATTCTCACTTAATGCAACACGTTCAATTGGTGCGCGTTCTGCACCCAACCATGTAGCATCTTTGTAAAACTTCAACACAGTTGCGATCGCTGGTGCTACAAACCCACGTTTTTCATATATCGCCTTGAAATCATATACAACACCATTGTCAACACATGGTATAAATATGTTATTACCTGCAATATTCCAAACAAATCCGCGTAATTGATTGTAAGTGTCGCGTAAAGCGGCAATTGGTTCGCCTATTTTCACATGTGCCGCATTTATTAATTCAGATGCAGTCAATTGACCCGCACCTAATGTGCTGGTAACTGGTGGTCCACATCTTCCAAGCGAACGATATTCAACTAACATACCATCAAGTGCTTCTGAAATTATCTTGTATTGCGTTTTAAATTCAGCAGCACCCGCGTCAAGCAAGCGCATAAATTGTGGCCCTTGTGCATCTGCTAATACAATTGGTTCCCATGTATAATATTTTGGTGTAAATACACAAATAGCAACCGGTGCATCTCGTGGCGGATCAATATCGGAAACACCACCAGGTGGACATAATACTCTGTATTTTTGTGTTCCTCGCTGTGTTAATTCAAGCAATATCAGTTGCACACCACGTGGATGCAAAAACCCCGGCATGCGTGCAATTTGTGCATAAACGCGCCAATCTTTGAATTTAACGGCTTCATCAGGAGTTGCAGGCTCTTCGGTAACTCCAACAGTTGTATACTTCACGAAGTTCATGTAAGCAATATACAAACGTTGTAAATATGGTCGATTTTCCTTGGAAATGTCGCCTAAATCAGATGCATCAACCCATTCTTCTAAAACGGTATCTGTTGGTAATTCGGCAGTTTCTTTGTAAAACTCATGGACAAGACGACCATATTGAAGCGACTGAAATACACGTGGTGTCACAAAATCAAATAATGCATCAATGAATTTATGTATTGGTGTTGGTTCGCTGATTCCATGGTAAAATGCAAGTAAACTTAAAAATGAAAAAGAGCGTGCCAAAGGTGTGTTATCTATGCCAACTTGCAACAATGTATATTTGCGAGGCAATATTAGTCTGTGCGCACCATGTGTAGTGAATATGTTAGAATCTGGCATACCCCGTTGGAAATATTCTTTTAGTGTTGGACGTAACATGCCTAATTTGCCAGGAGCAAGCGGTTTGGGGTCGTTTTTATCTGCACTTAAAACATTAACTTCTGTGAATTTTTTAAATATTCTGGCAAATGGTTTCAAATTTCCCGAATGCAGTTTAGCTTCAATATCGCCTAAACGTGCGTTACAGCACGGTAACCGATAAGTTGTGTCATCTGGATGTTCACTAATAATATGTGGATATTGCGGAGCGCTACCTGTTGTATTTGCGCGAATAATTACTGTTTCGCGCGTGTCTCCATGTAGTATAATCATTGGATCACCATCTTTTTTAGCTCCTTTTGAAGAAACTTCCTCACCTCCGCAAAATGGACAAGTATTTGGTGGTTTAGCGCCCCGTTTTCCAACTGCGCGCCATTTAGTTCCTTCAAAATCCTTTTTAAGCAACATCATATTATCAAAAACGCACCAATAAAGAGGGCAAAAATAATAATTCATAAGCGCGGCTTGTGCTGCAGGTGTAGATGCTCTCTTTGTAGTTGTTTTAATCAAATGTATTACTTCTTTTCCATCAATTGTTGCTGGTGGAATAGTTCCTGGAACATATGTAGCTGAGTCGTAAATCCAAAATGCTACATCATCACTATATTCAAGTTGGTGTTTTTTGAATTGTTCAGGTGTTAATACGTTTGGTTGACGCTGTACATGTGCGCCGCATTTGCGAGAATACTGATTTTGTCCGCTGTCTTTCTTTTTGTGTTCAAATAGACTTTCATCTGCTTCTTTTAGTTGCGTAATGTAATACTTTTTAAGGGGAATTTCTGAACCAGCAGCATCACTATCTTTAGACGCAGTATTAACCTTTTCAGCATCAGACAATACCATTGATATTAATGTTTGTAAAAGAGGTATTTGTGTTTGATATTGAATATCAGACACAAGTATTGCAATTTCAGAAGCACTTGCATACAGGGATATACGTGGAACAGATGCAACTGCAGCCATAGCAAATGCATCAGATTCAATATGTGAATCATCTTCATCGTTATCGGATTCGTCAATCAATGGCAATTCCTGTGCCAATTTATCAATTATAAAATTAGCCTGTTTTGTATAGCGTGTCCATTCGATTTCTTTCATTCGTTTCATTGATTGCATAACAAGTGCTGTTGCATATTCGCTTGTTTCACGTTCGATAAAATCAGGTACCGCGAAAAATGGTGCATATTTATGCAATGTATCGACAAGAACTGCATCAGAAATGATAATTGGATAGTCTGAATTGGAATTCCATCGCATTTCAAAATTAAGACCTGATACTTGAATATTATCATCCGTTAGTTCATCTTCACGATATTGTTCAACTAAGTCAATTATTACATTACGTGCATATGTAATACTTTCTGGTGAAATTAAATTATCAGATTTACATGTCAATGCAACAGCAACAGAATTTCCTATGCCTGATTTTTCTAAAATAATACACGTTGCATATGCGGGTGTTGTTGCCGTTGGAATTTCGAGTTTGAATGCTATATATTGCATATATGTTCTAGTAGAGCGGTTTATAAGTTTTCGCTCGCTAAGCCACGAACGAACCAATTTCGAATCACGAACATATGGCATATTCGAACGCAATCCTGGGATTGTATATAGTTTAGCTATTGCACCCGGTCCTTTTGATGCTGGAACATATCGAATAAATGGTATTTTGGCAGATGTCTGAAGTTGATAAAAAAATGTCTGTAAAGAACCGTATCTACCAATGTCAAATGCGTCAAGTACCGAAATTTCAAACCTATGAAATCCTTTTATTTTCGCTAAAACATGTTGCTGTGTCTTGAGTTTATTCTCCAATAATTCTAAATTTGCTTTTAGTTCAGATGTAGTTTTATGATCTTTGACACCAGATATTGGAGATCTGTCCGTATATTCTAAAACATTTTGCGTTATGCCTGGAAAATATACTTGAATAAAGCCATGGAATAATCGTTCATTTGACGCATTGTTTTTAATACCTGCTTTTGATGATTGATAATGTTTCGCTTCATCAATTAATGAATTCAATGTGTATATATGAATATCAGATGGCTCTGGGTATAAATCAGAAATTAATACATTGCTATTTGTAAGTGTTGGTGATACGCTTAATGTACTTCCATCTTCAGTGACAAATTGAGAATTTATACTAACTGGTAATGGTAACTCTACTATAATACCAAGTTCATACTTGAATTCTATGGGACCGAATTCATGTGCCATATAAATGCTATCAACATCTAAATGTGTAACTGATTCTAATTTAGCATCAATAATTGCCTTAAAAATCAATTGTTTCATTTCTGATATTTTAAAACTGCCAGGAATCTTCCCCAAATCAATTTTATACCCTTTTTCCATATGTTTTCCAATATGAACAATTGCTGCCCACTTGGTATTGAAAGGACTCTCAAATAGCGTCTTAATAGAATGGTCAGACATTAAGACTGTCTTTTAATTATTATCATGCAAAAACGGTTCGGGATTAGTTTCGGCGTCAGTTGCTTCTTCACGTTCGAGTTCATCAATTGGTATCTTTGGAGTATCTGTAATTTTTACGCCACAATATTCAGCCGGTTCCTCTGAAAAATCTCGCGCTAAATATACACCAATTTTTTGGGCTTCGCGTAATACAAATGCAAATGTGTGCCAAAACTCGGGAGTGTGTCCTATTGATTCCGTCATAATATGTGACAATTCATGCAATGAAACAAACATCATCACATTTTGTTCAACGAATTCTTCTTGCGTACTACGTTGCCGCAGGCAAAAATAAATTTTTTCCCCTTTATTTACGGAATATGAAGTATGTTTGCTATCAGGTGTTGATTCCATGATGCGATCCGCTTCATCTTTGTATTTTTCGCCGAGTCGTTTTACACATGGTAAATGCGAAAATGTTTTGAGCAGATGTTCAACAATTCTCCGAAGTTTTCCTCGTATTGTTGCCAATAAATCGGCTGCCTTTTGACGATCCGGAAGATTCCTAACAACGTATCGTTGTTTATCAATCGTTGATTCAACCGTTACTAATTCGTATTTGCTTTGATTAAACCAAATAATCACACCAACTACACCAATAATTAAAAATGCAATTATCGTTGATGATTCCATTCGATAAATTGGCGAAACTTATTATTTACAATGAATATTAAAATGAAATTGGCGCTGGCATTACTCTGTGTTTGGACCCTATTTGCCGCAACGTATTTCTACTATTACAGCGGACCACCAAAAAGTACATCTAATGAATTAGAATACATTGGATTTCCACTTAATATCTGGGGACCACGGTTTTGGTTTGCATTACATATGACTTCAATCACATATCCTGAACAACCTACCGATATCGACCGAAATAACGCTCGTGCATTTGTTGAAGCTTTCATGAAAGTTATTCCATGCATGAAATGCCGTGAACATTTCACAAAAATTGTTGCCGAAGATCCAATGAATCTTGATTCGCGCGCTACATTTATGGAATGGACGTGGCGCATTCATAATCGCGCAAACAAAGATGGTGGACGTGGTGAATTTACACGCGAACAAACTAACAACTACTTTCGCGAAATTGCTGCAGGGATGCACGAAACGCGTCGCACAACGCTTGACTATATAATGGCTGGGACGGCTGGTGCCCTTTTAGTAGCAACTGGTGCAGCTGCTGCATCTATGCTGCGGTAAATGTTGTCGCACCTGCAGCACGACCCATAACACACCAACTTTCACCATTAACACCATATATTTCCAATATATCTCCAGCTGCTGCACCTGCCGCAATTGATATGTTATGTGCGCCTGACACATTTGTAAAGCTTCCACCGTTTTGCATTATACCATTCATTGTTGTTCCGCCACTCACCGTACTGATACCAACCGCACTTCCTCCTTGTTGAACAATCACTGTAAACCGTAATCCGGCATTCGTTGCAGTTGATGGTAATGTTAAAATATAATTTTGATTTGCGACAGATGCATAAAGCGTTATAATTTGTCCACTATTAACCGCAGTAAGAGCTGTAACTGTATTTGTTGTCACACCTGTTACCACAACACCAGCATTAAATGTTGCTGACCCATTCACAATCATTGCGTTTGATGCAGTTATTGTCCCAACATTAATTGTCGTAGCTGTAAGTTCATTTATGGCAATAGTTCCATTTATTTCAACGAGGCCATTAAATGTTGCAGTACCATTGACACCAATATAGTCATAAAATGTTGCTGGACCATCACAGAAAAACGACAGACCACAATACATATTTCCAAATGTCGAAACTTGCGCACAAATAACATCACCATCCGTATTTACACCCGCGGATGTTTTGCCAACAGTTTCACTGGATTTATCAATACCATGCTCGGTCAGGGGGCCAAAAATACGTGATTCAAGTGGATTTATAAACCCACTATGATATACACCATCTGATGCACCAATATATCTAACGCCAAATAGCTGCGTTGAAATACCAGGATCACGTCCTGGTATCAATCGTTCACTTGTAGCTTTTAACACACGCTTCTCTGTTGCATCTGTGGAAGTAATACCCGTTGTTGACAACGAACCAACCGTTCGCGCCCGATTTACGCGATAATTAAAAATATATTGGTCAAATGCTTTCAAAGAAATCCATTGTGTTGCTATCGCTGACATTACACTTTTATTTTTATCGTCCAAGAAAATTAAAGTGATAGTAAATCTGCGAATTATGTTTGATGCTTAGTTCTTTCAATCGCGTTTCTGGATATAAGCAAATATTGCGTTGGTCAAATGTTATGCGTGTATTTCGTTTAACAAAATCGTATGGTGCGGTAGTTCTCCGGCTAGTTAATATGTACAACACATGTTCAATAACAATTGCCGCTGGCATTGTTAGAGGTACTTTGAATTCAAATACATCTTTGAATTCACATAGAAATAATGTAGCACATAATGGATCTGATTTGTAGTCAGTATTATGCCTACAATATGGACATTTTACAACATATTCAGGTGTTTGAATGAATGTTGCACATCTAATGCATAATGTATGTGTACATTCAAGTGTAACAATATTATGCACATCTTCATTTTCACAAATATAACAGTGTGCTGATGTTTTAATATCAATTGGGCACCCCAATAACTCCAAAATTGTACGTTCTGTATCAATCACAACATCAAGACTTTGTTTATATGCGATTAATTCATTCATAATTTGTTCAAGATTCATGCCATCTTTATGTATCATTTTTGGTGGTATATGTTCTCTAAAATATATTGATTTTGGAGTATCCCAATAGTATTTATATGGTGAATCGGTAACAAATACAGGAAGCATCTTGTCTGCACCAGCTTCACATAAAAGTTGCACTGTTTTAATTGCGCCACACATAGATGCATAAATAAGGGGTGTTATAGCATGATGGTAACAATTAATGTTAATACCAACATTAATTAAATAATCTGTATATTCAATTGTTTCATCGCTACGAACTGTCATATGAAGTACATTTAATTGAGCCGGCTTACTAAGATTTACTATATTAGAATGGTCAACCATATATTTAAATATTTCAAGGTATTCTAAGCGTCGGTCACCTGCGCGTTCAATACACCACAGAAATACTGCAGGTATATGCTCCGTTGGATCTACATGATATTCTTCAATAAGAAGTCGCAAAATATCAAAGTGCTTGTATTTTGCAGCGCAAAACACTGGAAAGTAACATGCATTCCACGTATCTCGTTTATCTGCAAGAGATGCGTTTTCTTCCAATAAATTTCTGACATTAGCCAGATTTCCATTTATGCATGCCTGAATTATCGGCGAATAGTTTGACATCGCTTCGTGTAAAAAAATCAGTAGTTTTATGCATCAATATTCATTTTTATAACAACAGGTTGAATATGTTTATACGTTGTTAATCCATATTCATTCATATCATCATCATTAATAAATTTAACGGTCCAGCCATTATCTCCACATGATTCATATTCGCCATCATCAAGTGATGTCATCATAAGCAGCTCATAAAAGTCGTCTGGATCATCATCTGATTCTACCACTACTTTCATTTGGAAACCATCAAGCCATTGTGCATCAGTCACAGTTCCTCCATTGAAAAGATATTCAACGAATTCAGATGCATCAATGCGTTTCACATGGTCAATAATGCTATGTTCCGTAAAATAATCGCGCGTTTCCGCGTATTTTTTAGCGATGTATTCGCGTGTTTGTTGGTCATCATCGGTACGTATACATTCATCAAGCGAATGTGCGTTAAAAGTAAACGTTAAAATCACACTGTAGTGGTTCATTTTACGGGGAATTATATGTTAAAACATAATTATTAGATAACCGGTTCAATTCTTTCAGTCGGTTTGACATACATTGGAGCGGTTTCCCCAATATTAAATGCTGCATACCATTCATCCATCTGTGCAACCATCAAATTAATACGTATTTTTGCAGGCGGATGTTCATCGGTTGCTAAAATATCAGCGGCAAACTTTGGACGGTCTACTTTTCTCCAACTTGTTGCATATGATTCGAAAAATTCCCGCAATTCTTCAACCGTTGGCTTATTTGCATTCAAAGCATCTAATGCAATTCGTAACCCAACTAAATCCGCGATTCCTTCAGCCATTGTTAACATTCCATCTATTTTTCCTGACGTAAATGCAACCGTGTCAAGGGCCCGTCGCATTTCGCCTGCATGTAGCAAAAATTTCGCTAAATCACGCGATGACCACCATTTTGCTAAATTACCATGTTGGTCGTATTCTTTTCCTTCATTGTCAAATCCATGGCATATTTCGTGACCTATCGCAGCTCCAATGCCGCCCAAGTTCCAAGCTACGGATCGATTAACATCGTAAAATGGTGGTTGTAAAATACCGATCGGTAATACAACCGCATTTTCATCAGGATAATAAAACGCATTTACTTCTACAGTACCATTATTCCACATGCGATTATTTGTATGTTTCCCGATTTTCATCACATTTTTGTTCCATGTATTTTGCATCACACTCGTGTAATTTGCAATGAAATGATGTTTGTTAAGTGGTTCACCAGTGTAGACATCCCATTCTCCTGGATATGCAATTTTCGCATGCATTGTTTTCACTTTTTCCAGCGCAGTTGAGCGGGTTGCATCATCCATCCATTCATTACGCATAATATGTGTATGTAGAGTTTTGCGCAACAGTTCAAACATATGTTTAACGTCATGCTTAATGCGTTCGGCACGTCCTAACCCAATATGTTCAATGTACCGTTTGCCAAGGTTGTCAGGCAAAATCTCATGGATAAGGTTTATAACAAGTTTTTCTTGTGGCATTTTTCGGGTCGAACCAAACAATTCACGTCCGAAAAAATTAAAGTGTATTTCGTCGAATGGTGGCGGCAAATATCTAATTAGTGAATGTATTATTTCAGATTTCAAGATGATTTTCCATTGTTCTATTGTTAACTCCAAAAACATATTGTTCAAGGTTTTAAATACATGTGGTGTTGGAAATATAACAAATTCAGGAGCAATTATTTCCATCGATCTCCATAGCATATCCCATGGAATATTTCCGTAGTTTTCCAGTAATTCAACTGGAGTTATACGCTTATATTTTTTATCAGGATGGCCTTTATCATCATCCAATATTATTGCATTTGCAATAGCAGCTTCATATTGTACTATAGTTTCTAATCCATTAACATCAAGCAATTTGCCAATTTTTTTCAAATATGCATCATAGCCACGCATGGCTGAAGACATTATTTGCTGGTAAAAATTCAAATTATCAACCGGAAGAGCGCCATTCACCAAATATAAACGATATGTTGTAGTATCTTTTGCATCTGGAAAAACCACAGCTTGGAACATCGTCGTTATGCCCGATCGCATGAAATATACGAGGCGTTTTATTACATCATCTGCATCATGAATGCAATCTATATCTCGTAATAATTTTTTAACATATTCAACATTATTATGTTGAACACTTGAAATCATTGCAGACTGATACAAGGTTCCAATTGCTGTTTTATTGGAACGACATAGTTTGCGAACCGTCACATACAATTCATCTTCGATTTCATCTGAAACACTATACGAATTTTTCTCTGGGGGAATTGAAACAGCGGCTTTCCATTTACCATTTACATACTCATCGAAATCCGCGCCAGGTGTTGTCATCTTTTCGTTTGAGAATTAGTTACAATTAACGCATAAAATATAAAATGAGTGAATTGATATGTACGCCTGGATTAACAATCGTACACTCCGCTTCAGCTGATGCACTCTTTCATGCACATGAAAATGCATCTAAAGTGATTCTACTAACGTCGCTTGCATTAGACAAAGCCGATATTTTCAGGAACGGACTTTATCAAAACATTTTCATTCTTTACAATATGTTTGCTGCACTTGGATACAAACCTATTATGCTTGTTGAAAAAACAATCGAATCAACCGGTGCAGTAGAATTATTTAACGGTTATCGTGCAATTGCACTAAGTGCATTCATTGCTAAACCGTTCTATGTTTACACAATAATCGAAGTTGCACTTGGTTTACCAGTGCAATTACGTGATCAATTTCGAAGCATTGGTGCGCGAACATGTAAGTTATATCTTGGTAATATTATCAACATCGATTCGGAAATGTTAACAACTATTACAGGTCAAACAATTAATCATCATATGGCTGGTTCGCTTGATGCAGTTTGGACTTCCCCCCATTACGCTCCAAATGTTGAATATGCGGCTGTCATTAATTCGGATATTTATGGTGTTGCTCCTCCAGCACGTGTGGTTCCATACGTTTGGTCACCAATGTTCATTCCTGCAGATGCATCGCGATATATAACTGTACCAACTGGTACTATTGGTCGCGGCTTTACAATTATTGAACCAAATATTAGTTTTCAAAAATGTTCACTTATACCACTGATGATACTGGAAAACATATATAGAAAGTGCCCTGAATTAGTGTCAGAGGTAATTATTATAAATGGTGACAAGTTGCTAACATCTGTATACTTTGAAACGGTAATATGCGCTGGATTGCATCTTGTTCGAGATGGACGTGTTCGTTTTTTACCACGTAAAACAATTCTCGAAATTACGCGCGAATGGCCATCTAACATTGTAGTAGCGAACCAAATACTTAACGAATATAATTACATTATGATGGAATTACTACATCTTGGGTTTCCATATGTTCATAATTGTGCATCTTTGGCTGATTATGGTTATTATTATGCTGGGTCCGATATTGATGCAGGTACAACAGCGGCGGAGCGCGCTGCTTCTACACACGACCAGCGTACGGAGGCCGTGCGAGCGGAAGCTGCGCAACTGACTTGGAAATTTAGTCCGTATAATCCTGAAATTTTACGTGAATGGGCTTGCATCCTTCAAATTCAAAAATAAGCATTGTGGTGGACATCATGCCGGCATCTTAAAACGGAGCGATGCGAGGAGCTAACATTGCAAGGGATGTACTACGAGATTCAGCACTCCCGGCACGAGATGCTAAAAATTCGGCTAACCATGTTGGCCATAATTCAACACAACCCGTTGGTGATGCAACAACATCATTAATATGTGTAAGCAAAACATATTTCATAATGTAATATGCAAATGCAGCCGTTGTTTCTTTCCACTGACCACCGTTAAAATGTTTTATAAGTTTATTTGCTCTATCACGCGCATATGCAACTTGTTTATTCCATACTGGTTTTCCAATATATATAATATATAACCATTCAGCAATAGCTTCTGTATATGCTTCAAACAATCGCGCAGTATCGGGAGGAGGAACCGTTATATCAAGTCCAAGCGCATGAATAAATTCATGAATAAGTACTTTAGGTGATTCTTCGCGTCTGTATATACATATAGCGCTTGTATCATCCTTGAATGAAGAACCACCATTTACATGTATTGGTTCAATTGCCTCACCAGATGGCGGCAATATACGTTTCGTTAAAACATCCCAATAAAAGATTCGTGCGGAACGCATATGCGATGCCTGAAGCATCCAAAACGCGACTTTCAACAATTCATTCAAAACAGTGCGATTAATTTTAGTTGTAGTGGCAGACCATATAAATCTGATGCGCGATTTTCCGGACATTGCCGTAAATGCAGCGCTTTTATATGGGACTTTTCCGATTATTGCTGCCCATTTTACTGTTTGCTGTTGTTGAACAAAATCTAATTCTGCTTTTGTGAGGATTGAGTATTCAACCGTAAATGTTATGAAATTTGGGTCGGATTTAACTACTCTCCGATAATATTCCATGTTGTTACCCGTAGATTGCGAAAAAATGAACCTATATAAGTTAAATTCGTAAAGTAAATAATAATCAATGCAACATGGGTATCGCATATTTCGAGCATTTACGCCGTAAATACGCACCAGCTTGCAGTAGTATTATGAAACTTACGGATTTACCTGTACCAGATGGACACCGTGCTAAGGGAGGAATTCACATCGCAATAGATTTAAGCATTTTGATGTATTATTTCAAGGGCATTAATCCAGATGGCGGAAAAGAAACACTCGCCAAACACTTTCGTAAATTTGAGAACAATGCGCGGGCTGCCAGTATTGTAACATATTACGTTGCTGACGGACGAGCATCATCTGACAAAGCAGATGAACATATTCGTAGACAAAAGGAACGTGATGAAAATCTCGGTGAAATTGAAACGCTTGAACGTAGACTTATGTTTGAAAATGATGAACATGGGACGTTGAAAAACAAACTTCGTGAGTTAAAACATCGAACTATGACTGTTTCAACAGAGGAGCGTCACAAAGTGTTTGAAGTTCTTGAAGAATTAGGCGCTAAAATCGTCGTTGCTGCACATGAAGCAGATCCGCTTCTTGCGGCACTAATTAAATACGATTATGTTGATTACGTTATGTCAGAAGACACAGACATGTACGCATTTGGATGCGAATACATTTTGCATCGAACGCGTAAATTTCCAGTGGGTGAAGACCCAGACTTGTTTAGCGAAGATTTCGAAGTCATTAATGTTCGCGCAATGTTAAAACAGTTTGAATTAACGCAAGAACAGTTGACACAAGTGTGTGTCTTAGCTGGTTGCGATTACTATCGTCCAACACTGAAAATTAAACCAGACCGATATTTTGTTAAAAATGCTTATTTTGCTATCAAAAATCACTGTTCTATAGAAAAAGCAACACGCGGAACTGAATTGAATGGTAAATACGGTTATACACATGATCATATAAAATTCATCAAAGCATACAGTAAATTCATGGTAGAAATGCCTGAATCATACATTAAGGTGCCAGTTGCTGCAATGGCATGTTAGATGCAAATTGAATATTGTTGTAAAATGATGTTGGTTTTTAACATTACGCAAAATGCCCGCTAAAATTGTACCATACAAACTAACCGACGAATATTATAGTATTGTTTTGTTTGATAGTGAGAATAGAATTGTAGACAAAATAATATATTCGCCAATATTACCGTATGGTAAAATGTATATAAATCCAACATTAGTTGAAATATCTCCGCATCTTTTATTCAGAATTAAACATAGGGAATCATATACATCTCATTGTTTAGATCGATGTTCATTAGTACCAACAAAAGAACGATATTTTGCATGGATGAAATTTATAGAAAAATATGTAATTGAAAACATAGAAGGTGAAGATTATTTTATTCGGGGTTACAAAGTATTCGACATGTTAATATGTAATAAATATTATTTTACAGATGCATCGCGCAATTATGGTAAAACCGCATTTAAGACATATGATAAAAAAGGCAATCTTATCATATGTGCTATTGTAGGTAACCAACATACAGACATCGTATATGATTCAACCACAAACTCGTTGAAAATATCTAAGTCAAATGGTTCCATGTGTAATTATGAGGCTTTACTATTTGATTACGGAACAATTAATGTGTATATTTCGATACTAATAGCAGAATTACGACGTATTGCTGGATGCAAATATGATGTAGACAGGGAAATTCTTCGGTTACGCGAATATCCGCGCGCAATCGCCGATGAATTGGTTGATATTGCCGGCGCGTCCACAAATTGAAATGCGCTTTTTTTAGTATGAATTATGTTAGTAAGCAAAATGCAAGTAGAATTTCATGCATATTTTGCAAATCGGAACAATCCATTACATTTATTGTAGTATCCGACAAAATTACACATAAAATCAAATGGATGTATCATTATATAGAAACTGTCCAAAAATATGGATAAAATCGCTAATGCAACTTTTTATGTAAACTCAGGGCAGTCACAAAAATTAAAACCAAAAACTCTCTTTGAAATCTATTTTTCATTATGTCAAAGAAGTTCTGGAGAAGGCGAAACTATTGATTCAATCATAAAAGAATATGATTTATTTGTTATAAGATATGTTCGCCGCAAAAAATGTTGGTTTACAAAAGATTATAAGTATATTCAACCGATTTATTATACAGACATGAAAAATGGATAAAATCGTTAACGGCTAAGGACTCTATCACATTTCCCCGCTAAAAGAGAGTCGTATTCTACGATTAGCGTTTAAACGGTGTTGCCGGCACCGTTTAGTGTTTCTTCTTACTCACGTATATGTTTGAGTAAGATATTGCGGGCTGAATGACTATCGCGATCCATCTCATACCCACACTTGCAAGAATACACTTTTGAGCCTCCTATTTGGTT